>Ga0157364_1002650_pt1 | contig 16854 bp, 11 predicted proteins | sample AttsexASBM2_FD_111476 | JGI IMG/M metagenome (GOLD analysis project Ga0157364, IMG submission 111476) | Fungus gardens microbial communities from leaf cutter ant in Ribeirão Preto, State of São Paulo, Brazil - Atta sexdens ASBM2 | ecosystem: Host-associated > Fungi > Mycelium > Unclassified ... | reverse complement strand
TTTGATTTATTATTTCTATCTTTAATTATACTTATGTTAAACGAATAATAGAGTTTTATCAAATTTTTTTTACTCTTATTAGTCTTTTATGTCTCATTGTTGAATTTTGAACATTAAGAGTCTTGTTACCTCAAGTTTTTTATACAAAATTTGTTGTCATATATTTACTGATCACCGGTTCAAGGTACTGATGGCTTGCTAAATGAACAAAATCCTTTCTCTCAGTGCGTGAATTGTACACGTCACGTACAAAATTTCATTGACTTCTTTGATACAAATGGTTTACAAAATATCTCAAAAAAATCTCGACCAATTATTATTTTCAGAATTAATTTTGCGGCTAATTTAAAATCAACTTTATCTGAATTAAAATGTCACGAACAATAGATTGAACTATAAATAATGAAGAATAAAGTGAAAAATGTTAGATATCGGGAAAAATTAAATATATAGCTATTTGTTAAACTTCGTACAATTTATTTATGCAAAATATTGTAGATAATTCAAATATCAAATTTATCAGCTATTGTAGCTTAGAAGAAATTAATTGCACTATATAAAACGACAAGAATAACAGTCTGCAGATGGCTGATTGCAGAAAAAGTAACTTTATTACTTTCCGTACAGCTACGTAATCACAATTATTGCTACTGATCGTAAAGAAGTTCTAAAGACGTATTGTTTTTAATTATGTTGTTAACAATTATAAATGAAATTGTAGCTGCAAAGAATAGATACGATTTCGTATTGTGTTTAAATACGCGAAACGTGCTAACATTAGATGAGTATTTCAAAATAATTTTCATAATAATAAGATGCGCAATAAATTGAATAAATTCAACTTAATTAAATTCTTGTCTCTTGAAACCACAACAGAAATATATAGATATAAAAAAATGTAAAATATACAATAATACATCTACTTAAAGGAAAAATATAAATCAATAATTCTTTTAGATATCTATTTAAAATCTTAGCATTAATAAAAATGTATGAAAAATTTCATTATCTTTCTAAAAAAAAAAACGAATTAATATAATAATCGCTATCATGAAAAAGAAAAATTCGTCTGACGAATTTTTGTTTCTTATCTAAAGTATTTAAAGAGAAGATCTCAATCTTAGGATAATAATAAACGTTCTCGGATTCATGCCACTGTTTGCAGAAAGCCTGATATGCATGTGTATATGCATGTATGTACGTAGAACGAGGGAATCATCGTCAAGTATCAAGGGATCACGGAGGCGTCGAGCTGACTGATACAAAAGTGAAACCTACGACGACCGGGAGAGAGATAAAGGTAATTTAGATGCGTCGCCGGGTCACGACTGCCGACTATTACCGCTATTACCGGATCCCGACCCATCTCGTTCCATCCCGTTCCGTATCGTCCCACGCCATTCTGTTGGTATTCCGTCGATGCGAGTCTAAGCGTCATTTTGCGCGCGATCGAATCATGGCAGATTGCAATTGTAGACACATCGATTTCCATACGAAGGAAACGCTCGAGTGAATTTTGTTCGGATGACAGCGTCACGATAGTGTTTTATTTTAATTCAATTTACTTAATTAATGATATATTGTTTAATCAAAAATTAATAATATTAAGCAATATAGAATGTAATGGAAGATTATTTGTGATTCGTCAATTGCATACCATAATTGCATCTACAAAACCTATACCGATAAAATTGAGAATAGCATTGGTGCCTTCACAAATTCTAAAGATTAGTAAAAATTAACAATAAACATATTACTAAGTTACTAAATTCTAAACACAAATATAGAATATTTTGCTGATAAATTTATGTGATATATAGATTTTTTACACTCTATGTGGCAGCGCTCAACAACGATTATTCGTTCATGCATCATTTAGGGACAGATTCCCTGTGTCGAACTACTAAAGTATTGATGCAGAAATCATGCGCGCCGCGTTCATCACCCCATATTTTGAGAGGGCGATCGATGGAGGAAAGCGGCATGATAATTTACCAATTATCCATGACGACCGTGAGCCCTTCGGCGCTCACGTAGTAGACGTCGATCGCCTCGATCTGGCGTGAGAGTGCAACGGTGAAAAGCATTGAGTCAGCTTGTCGCGAAAAGACCAAGTACGAATACTGTAATCGAGATCAATCTACATGCAAACTACTGTATATTGCAAAGATGCGATAAGAATTATACACTCATTTGAATGTTTAAGACAGTCGGACAATTCAATTAAAAGTACTGTTTCCTTGATTACAGTTTTATGTATGATTATAAACGTAAAAACAAAAATTACATAACTTTTAAAGGTAAATAAAATGATTATTATAGCATTTTAAAAAGCTTTCTTAAGAAATAGAAAGCCATTATTTATGCGTGTGATTGAATTATTATTTATTTATGATGTAATCTAAATATTATTGTAGGTATTGTTATACATATAACCTAAATGAACAATATAGATTATTTATATGTAATTTAAATACCGATGTGAACCCGGCGCTCAACTTTATCAAAAATAAAAATTAATACTGCAGACCGTTCGTACTTGTTTGTACCGATCATTGTTTCGTTGGTTCCATTTCGATATCTTTAAAAATGATCGATTTCCCCTCTCGGCACATTTTCGAAATTTTGAAATCGCTGTATCTCCGAACCCTTTGAGGTACAAACGAAAATAGGAGAGGTACAAACGATTCTCTTTCGAATGGCATAAATGAAATTTAAAAAATCTTAAAGTTGCGCGCTGGCCATTTTTTATTTTTCACTTTTTGCTTAACTGTTTGAGTTACAAACGAAATAATGATCGGTACAAACAAGTACAAACGGCCTGCGGTATTAATTTTTATTTTTGATAAAGTTGAGCGCCAGATTCACTTCGGTAATTTAAATGAAATGAAAAACAAATTTCATTTTTTAATAAACTATGTATAAAAAAATTAATGGTTCAAGTATTTTACGATCTATATTTTACAAATAGACGACCAATCAAGAAACAGGAGACATGTGTATACACGCGTGCGTAAGTACGTGCTACGAAATCGAAAAAGTCCTGCAGTTAGAAGTTTCGCTTGCGGAACAAAAGTATTTTATTACCGGTGAACGTTTTATGATAGTCCTCAGCGCGTATTAAAGTTACGCTGCGCTAATTATTCTAAGAATTGCGAAATAGACAGATGTTGTCTCTTGTGCTTTTCAGATCGTAACGTTTGCATTTTTAATCGACAAGTAACTTTACTCGCAACGACAATAAATGAGTATGTTGATGAAATAATCAAAACTAAACAAAATGCTACGTAGTTTTAAAAAAATAACATACTTACAAAATTATATATTTATTTTGCAAAATATACTAATATGATTATATTAGCTTAATACAAATTATACATTTAATATCAAAAAAGTACATTTCTCGAAAATGAAACCATTGCTTTTGGTATAATATTGCGCAAGATTACATTTTCAACATTTTAAAGTTCAAATTTTTAATCGAACCACACATTTAATGCAATCTTCTTTAAATCTTTGTATATTTTATCAAATCTACTGTTCATAAATATACACATCTCTCCTATTATAGCACTTGTTTTTATCGCAATAGTCAAAATCAATACAAAACCTACATTGCGTTATTATCTATAATAGAAATTATAAAAAAATATTCCGAATCTCTCAGAAGAGATTAAAATATTTTTAAAAGATGTCACGATTTTCACGACGCAAACTTTCCCGAAGTTCGCGTGATTTCGCGTGGTGGAAGTTGCGACTTGCAGTTTTCCTTCTCTTCTCCTCATCCTCTTTCCTTTTCTTTTCACGGTTTCTCATCCTTTTCGCGTGGGAGGCGGCGAAACGTCCGGTTCTCTCGCCTCCTCCTTGTCTTTCCCTCTCGCCCCGTTATACCCCTCGAGCCCCCTTCGGTATCTCTCTCTTTATTCCCCTCTTCTTGGACCCGGTCGTCGATCGCCAACTCGGCGTGTAAAGGTGCGTTTATTACGCGAATACCGGCGAATGAATTGATTCGTAATACGATTTATTGATTGAAAGAAAATGAACCTCATCCACAAGTAAAATTGAATATTTGAAATTATTTTTTTTAACTTTTTTTAACTTTCTTTAACTTTCTTTAACTTTTCTGCGAATTTGTATGCGCTTCCTGATAAATTCAAATATCGAATAACTCTTCTAGTTTGCACATTTCAATATTTGATTCTAATTTTTTTTCTACACTGTATAACTACTATTATATTATTATAAAAAGAATATAGGGGTAAATCGAATCTATTTACAGTTTTTGCTCTCTATAAGGCATAAATAAAGTCTGATCGTAGAAAGTCAAAAGTGCCGTTGGAAAGATCATTTAACTCCCTTCATTTTTGCTTGAGATCATTTTGATGTATCTCTCACCTGTTGAACTATAAATGGAAAATATAAAAACGCTTTTTCGATTTAGAATTATTGTTGGACTATTCCCTGGTCCAAATCGAACACCCCTATTTTTTTGGAATTTTAGATAGAATTTTAAAATATTTTTATGTATTTTTGTAAAAACGAGCAATTTGACAGTCAAAAATAAAAATTTTATTCAGAAAAAAATTACTGATAGTTTATATTTTATTAGAATTGAAATCAATAAAACTCAATTAATCTAAGTCTGATATTTTATTGATTTAATTCCTTGGACAGATCTGATCGGCCGATCATCAGTACAACCGATCATTACTACAATCGAGTCTAGAAGTTATCTACTGTTCAATTTGAACAGTTTACAAACGGATCCTTTCGAACTTTGGAACAAATTTTACAATAAACTATAAAAGTGATCACAAAACACTTGATATTTTTGAATTTCTCATTTTTTAATTATCTTAAATCAATTACCTTTCAAACTTTTAACACCTTTTAAATAATGATTTACAAGGACTTTCCTTTTTAAAAAAATTTTCACGCGATGGTTGAAAATACATATTTGCGTCTCTTCTATGTTATGACAGAGAACTGCTGTGACATGTTTGGTGTCTTATATTTTACATTATAAATAGCATGCAAATCTGCTTAACTGTATTCATTTAAATTAAAGATTCTTTGAAACGATTTAGGCCACTCTCCTTTATGTACAATTTTACTTTTTCTGCATATTAATTCAATATTTAAATGATCAAGATTTAAATAATGCAAAGAAATAGATCAGAATAAAAAAATTTATTTACAATAATGCAAGCGTATTTACTGTCACCAGTCTGTCCGCACGCGTATGTGTGTGTTTTTATAGTATGTGTATGTATATGTAGTACAAACGTCTTGAAACTCGATTGAGGTAGTCGTTTCTCACATAATATAATTGGTATTGTACAATCTGGCGAACGGAGAGACAGAAAACGTCGATTCGTAATTGCGATAGGAGTGATAGAATGACTGGTTATTACTTACTTGCAATGTGATTCGTCGCGCGGCGATGACACGCAGAGTCCTCCGTTTTTGCAAGGACTCGGCGAACACGACACAAAACCTGTAACAGTGATAAAAATGTCAGTTATTTTATATATGGTGTAATAAAATATTACGATGGTCGATATTCAGTTGAATCTTATATTTAAGATTGTTTTAAGTAGTCTTAATGTCATGGAAAGTTGTATTAGCAGCTTATTCTCTAATTTTTTTGGTGTGAAATTTTCACTCTAATCCTGGAGTCACTGACCCAGTTCACTCTACGTGGAGGAAGTATTCACTTTAATAGAGTGAATTCTTTCATACTAAGACAAAAAGTGAAAAGTTTCACTATTATTTTTAGAGTGAAATTGTTAATGCTCTAAACTTCACTCCAACTTAAAGTGCAGAAATCTCGCCAAATCACGCCTAACTTCTTCTCAATTCTTGTACAACTGCCGTTTATAATTGCCAATTGTTTATTAACTTTGTTTAGTTGTTTTGAGTGTACGAACAACGTCAAGTGTTTGACAAACTCGGGAATGAATCAAAGATAAATCTGTTTATACATTTGTAAAACAGAAATCAAAAGGAACAGAGGTTAAAGTATTTTATATAGGATGGGACTTTAGGATAATGAAAGAAATTTTAATTTCTACTGAAAACGTTAATAAAATGTAACAAAACGAAATTTATGTCTTCTTTAATCTTTAATATATTTGTACTTCTGTACAGAAAAGTACTTAGAGATTTCACTTAGTTAAAAAATGCCTGCGACTTTATGATTAAGTTACAAAACATTCTCTCTCCGAGAAAAGTCACTCTTTTTAGAGTTGAAGAATAAATCCAAATGAAGAGTGAATAATTTCTTTTGAAAAATAAAATTTCGCTCCACTTTGAGTGGCGGTATTTTCATGAATATTTTGAGTGACTTTTCACTCCAAAAAAGTGAGATTTCACTCCAAGAAATTTAGAGTGTAAGACGATCTTAAGATAAGAACCTATGACTATGAGTTACCGGCCAAAAGATGAGCAAAATAGAAGGAAAATAATAAAGATAAGACACTAGAATTCTGTCCAGTGACTGTTCCAGTGTCTATCTATTTTGTTTTCTGTCTCGCTCAAAAAGATGAAAGAGAGAAGCGTTTAGCTCGTGAGCTATAAATTTGAGACAGATCATACTATTGTAAAATAATAATATGCATACATATATAAATATCATTCTGAGAGATATGCCATATCGATATAATATCGATAAATGATTGAAAATTTTATTTTTATGGCTCTTCCCTCTCACATCGCGGTTGATATAAAGAGTTCTAATAAAAAATGTCAGGCTTTTTATGCGATTCACGAATGACTACACAAGAAAACGCGAAATCTCGCTTATCGAAACCTCATTGCAATTAGAGTGCATCACGAAGAAAGGGAGTCCAATGGGTTCGAAGGGAACCTTTGACATACCGTGCAAATTGAACTTTCGTGTAGGACCCAACGAAGAGGACGGAGATAAAAAGCCGAGAAGGTAAAAAGAAAGAGAGAGAAGAAGGAGGAATACAAAACATCTCGTATTCCAAGAGTACTTTTAAGAGAGAGAGAGAGAGAGAGAGAGAGAGAGAGAATATTGTAGGGCTTTGTCAATGTAAATGCTACCAAGAAGAGAGGGATTGAACGAAACCATTCGCGCCGTATATTCTGCTTAACCATTGCCGCAATTCGAATAATTTCATACGCACTCGTACATTCGGTAAAAAAGGTAAAAGACGTGAATCAAATTTCGTGATTCACCAAAAAATCCAAAAGCCTGATAGATCCAATATCTACTCGCGATTATTAAAATTTATTCAACGCGCCTTCGTCGATACTTGGCGTAAATTCTTTCTTGTTGCGACTTTGTCCAAGTATTGGTGGCGACACGCAATAAAAGCGTTTTACGATCACGGAGGCGAAATTTTTATCCTTCCCATAATAAAATTTAATATCGAGCCGCGACGCAGTGACGCGTTTTCGCGTGTCGCGCGTAAGAAGTGATAAAAAGACGGGGTAAATCGCCCGTGCAGAAAAGCGTGCGTTTAAGGGCTCGATTAACGTGGCCAACGTGGCACATAAAGCACTATGAACAACTAATGCACGCATGCCCAGCGCCGGTATAATAACAACGCAGCAAATAACCGCTTAGCGTAGACAAGCAGCGAGAGGTGCGGAGAGAGTGTAGAGAGAGTATGGTGCCTCGTGTACTTATGTTTTATCAGAGTACACCGCAACGGAGGGCCGCGTCATTTAAGTGAATTCCCTTCCCTCTCTCCTTCCCCCATCGTATCGTTGTACAAGGAACGCTCAACTTCCTGCAAGATTACCTTCGCATAAATTTGCAAATTTTTTAAGCTATATCAGTTAGTCGCGTCGTTGCTTCAACTTTATTTTATTTATTATTCGATTTTGTATTTATTTACGAATTTTCCATTTTTCACACAACCATTTAAAAAAATTGCAGCATACTTTACCGTCGTAAAAATTCACCTAATTCAATATATCCGCATCCATCACGTCAGGCCGCTAAGGAAGAATTATCAACGGAGTAAAGCCTGTGACGTAATGAGCACGAAGACTTCATGAAGTCGCGTGGGACGCAGAAAGCCGTCTTAACGTTTGAAAATGTCAGTAATGGCACACATTATTCGGTCGTCACCTCGCTCTTACACGCGATACGTATATAGGTTATACGATCTAAACTTTACCATAAAGCTTTTACAAAGTTTGTATATATAATTACAAATAAAATGTTAATTTTAAGACACGCAAAAATGTTAAAATTCACATTTTTATTTAAATGTCTCAGAAAGTCCACCTATACGTTTATAAGTAAAAATTAACATTTTATTTTTAACAGTGTGTGTATATATATATAAATTTTCTCCAAAAATTCTTTACACAATAATATAGAAAATCTAAAAGAATATTTAAAGATTTAGATGAAGTATATCTTCTTTTTTTAATCTGCACGAGATGAAGCTTGAAAATACTCAAAACAGGGAAGAAGCTATGTAATTTTTTGAATTTCTGTTTGTAGTTTAACAGTATGTACGCTCGTTGACTCATGGTCGTTGGCCTGTCAGGGCCATCGAGACGATTCAATCTGTTTGACGCAAGCGAAGCTCGAGTGAGGCGCGCAATGAAGTCGACCAGCTGTCAACGTCGTCGCGACGACAACGAGAACGAAGACAATCGGCTGGGCGACGCGTCGCCTCCAAGACGGATGAGATCAGTTAAACCAAACTGCCTTCGTGACAAATCCTCCGTTTCCTCTGTGACTTCGCGGCTGCTGTTCTCCAAGTGCTGTCGTCGACGCACTTGCGTGTACGCACGTTCGCGCTCGTCCGTAATTCGTTATACGTGGGACGAACACACCATCCCTCTCTCTTTTTCGGTGTGATTCGTCAGGATTTCCGGCTGCTGACACGGACGATTAACCATCGCAGTCAGTGCTAATCGAGAGGAACGGTCGTGTTCGGCTGGAGAAATTGAAGCACGACCATTGCGTCATCTATTGTTGCGGTCGTAATAGATTCCTCGCACTTGGCCGTTCTTGATCGTTACTATTATTATTGATCGAAATGGCAGATGTATTAACCTTGAATACTTTTTATGTCAAGGTTGCTCGCGAAGAAAAAGTCAGACTAGATGCGATTATATACGCTGTAAAAAATTGACTGTACTCTAAGCTTTATTGTCTCATTTTCTTAAGAGAATTCTATTATAATTTTTCATCGAAATAGCAAAAATTTTTACTACACACGTGTAATGCATTTCTTTGACCGACAAATAGAATTAGAAAGAAGAAAAAAGAGCATGAACAAACGAATCATTAAAGAAAGATTGTTGGATGAGAATGAATATTTAATTATGGTGGTTACGTAATCGCCGTGGTATTTTCACTTTCAACCTCCGGCGGACAGCTGTACCATCATGTGTGCTCGCACAATAATCTGCATTATTCCGAGGAAAAACGAGTTTAATTGTTTCAATTCCAGAGTAAATTACTGCCACGGTAGAAAGCCACCGTTGAATTACGCCTTCCTTCCTGCTCTCGTCCGCAAAATTAATTCGCGCTAGCGCTAATAATGGAACCTCCTCGCAATTTGTAGCAAGTGCGGGAAACTCGAGTTGCGTTATTTATATGTAAAATTTTGTATACACAAAAATTTTATCCATTTCGATAAATGGTCTAAATTTACCTCCCCATCAATGATCAAATTTACCTTTAAAGAAAAAATATAATATTTTTTCTCGAACTTCTGATTCTTCTCTTATTATATATGTGTAAACGTTATTGGCAGAATTAAATGACAAATAAATAATAATTAATAACTTAAATCAGTATCAGATTATCTCTCTGATGAAGTGAAGCAGTATTCAGTAACTTTGGCATTTAATGATATATTAAGACAAAGCGCGTAGCTTCTTTGAACAAAATATTCGTGAAAGCCTTAGGCTCAATTTTTTGTTATCTAATTCACCTGTGTGATTGAACTTAACCTGATGTTTCAATGGGCTTCACTCATGACAGCATCATAAATAAAGCTTATTGGATAAAACATCAAGTTAAGCCTAATCACAAGTTAATCAAAAAAACTGAGCCTTAAAAGTATAATATATATATATATATATCACTAAATCGTATAATTAAAATAATTTAATTTTATACAACATAAGATATTTTCACGTTCTATCTTTCCTCTTTCTTTTTCCGCAATCAATTAAATTAACATATCGTTTTCTGCTCTCAATATTATATTAAAACAGCTATCGCGCACGCCATTGCAATGTTCGATATCTCAAGAATCCGTGATATGCTACAAGGAAACAATAACGTGAGGAATAATACGAATTCGATATTGAACGGACTCTTGCAGGGTCACGCGATAAAGCGCGATAATAAACGACGCAGCGCAATCCGAGACTCGACTGCACAGTGCACACATGCGTGCCATCACGCGTGCGTTGAAATTGCGTGTAGCTATCCTCGCGATACGTTACCGGGGTCATGTTAAACTAGGCGGTAGGACGGCGGTATTTTGCATCATGTCGCGCACCGCCTGACTCTCGGTATCGAATGCGCAAAACTGTGCATCGCGCACTTACGTAAAATCCGATATTTCAGCCGGTATATGGAGACATGCACGTAAATGTTATGCATTTACGAGACACGCCACCACAATGATGCACAATCCGCGGCCTCTTTCTCTCTCTTTCACGTGCTTCCCACAGGATGAATGTTCGCCCGATGCACTGACCGCGGTTCCCGCATACGGTACATACGTGCACGCGAGCCTGATATCATAAATCTGGTAGAGAACAAGATTATATATTTTCGCTGATACTGGAAATTTATTGGCCTTACGGTCTACCAATTTTTTTAATAGTAATGCAGGAACGCATGATTAAAAGATAAATACACCTTGTAGTAGAAATATATATATATATATCCTAATTTCACTGATTGCGAAATATATTACCAAGTTGCGTTGCGACACAGAACAAATGCATTATGAATTTGTAAAAATATTCAGACTACAAAAAAATAATCATAAATCTGGCAGAGAACAAGATTATATATTTTCGCTGATACTGGAAATTTATTGGCCTTATAATCTACCAAGTTTTAATAGTAATGCAGGAACGCACGATTAAAAGACAAATATACTTTGTAGAAATATATATATATCCTAATTTCACTGATTGCGAAATATATTACCAAGTTGCGTTGCGACACAGAACAAATGCATTAATAAATTTGTAAAATATTCAAATTACAAAAAAATAATATCAGTCGTAATATTCTATTTTATTTAAAAAACGCAAATTCTCAAGTTATAAATAATTTCTTATTTTCGGATAATAACAATTCGATAATACGTTGTGTCTCTTTTCTAACCTTCTATGCACAATGTTACATATTTGTAGTGTTCACTTTCTACGCGAAGAATGTATCGAAAAATTCAAGATATATAATTTAATTATACTTAAAACTGAGACTGGAAGGTACGTTCTATATACGTTGATTTCAATTCTAAGCGTTAATATTGTAGTTAATTGATTTCGATCCAGGTGTCAATTGGAATTTTTTATTGTAAACGGAATGATTTTTCAAGTTGTTCGCTAAATAAATAATTGGAATTCCATAGCTAATATGTTTCTTGTTCAAGGCGCAACGACGCGATAGTGTCAATGCCATGAGGACATAGTACGACGAGGCTTTCTCCCGAAGTGCATTAAAGCGAATATGTCTCTCTCTTGCCCTTTACTCGCGCACGTATACTCCTTCCCCTCCTCATTTTTAACAGAACAGACTGCGAATCAAAGAGATATGTACTCTCAATCAGCGTGGGCGCCGATTTCTCGCCCGCCGCGCACCGGCTCCGCTCGACCCGCCTACGCATAGATCAAAAGATCGATGCGAGGTGTGTCGCTACTTTTTTTCTTACAGCCTCACATGAAGGCTCGAAGAAATGCCGTTTGTGCATGTAATGTATCCAATGTATTGTTTGACCCTCACACTTATACTTGTCAATCTCTTAAATACTTTTCCAAAATGAGCAAGAAGGAGAAAAACATTACTTATAAAATATATTATTAAAAAGAAGAGAGAGAGAGAGAGAGAGAGAGAGAGAGAAAGAGATATTTATAATTACAAAACATCCTTCGTAAGGCTGTGGTCTGATTTACACTCATAATGTATTCTTGGAATTATTTCATCTTTGTTTATCAAATATTAAATGAAGATAAATGATGCTCACAAGCATGAGTGGACCGCAGCCTAAGTTAGAAAATTGAAAAATTGGCTTCGACTAATCGGTTTTATCTACTCGAGGAGACCATCCAACGGACGACGCTTATGCATTTGCGGTGCACATTACAGTGCGTACGCCACGCGATGGAGATGGGTAGCGCGAGTCACGACCTCGTGGATTACGTAACTCGCCGCGTGTACATAACTCTTGTGCGGTATCAGAATATCGGCGTGATATGCAGCTCTGCTTCACCGTTGGCTGCCTCCTGCGCCAAACGTTTTCCCTAGCAAACTCCCGAGGTGAGTTTAATTCATTCTCGACGAGGTAGAAGATCCACTTTTACTATTCGTGACCCAACATTTCAGAAGGTCGTTGCACTGTAGCCTCATTCGAAGTCGGGGTCGGAGGTTACACACGTCTCCTCGTTTCTTTATCATTCGTCGCGCTATCATCAGCACGCATTTTTATGACCACTCGCACTCGTATTAAAAGAAATCACCCGTTAAATACTCGAAAATCGCTTCCGATATCTTTAACGTATTCCGCTCTCCTCGTTTACGAGGAGTCCTCTTGAAACATTAAAAGTCCAAGTATCGCTATGAACGTGTTATCTGTGAGTTAAATGAATTTAAATCTCTCGCCTGATATCGGAAAATTCTCAATTCAAGCTTTCATGTATGTTCGGGTTTGCGCGAACATAGTTTTGAAATACATATCAGGTGAGTGATATTAAATATGTGACCAACGCAATGTACGTCAGATATTATCGGTTCTACCACATATTTCTCAAATATATAGACACAAGTGAATAGAATGAACAATATTTTTAATTATTTGAATCTTTAGCAAAAAATTATACACACTTTTATACATTTTAGTTTTATATATTTTTATAAATAGAGAGTTTCTCTTTAAACAGTATCTCTCAAGTACCTATTTAATATACGACATATATATCACAGAAACTTTTATTGAAATATCTTTTACTATAACTGCTATTAATATTTTCTGCTTATATATGACGTGTTGTTACCATGTAATGTTGCAAATAATAAGCGAATACGGAGTCTGATAAAGACTCCTTTCATGTCTTGACATCACGGTTGACCTGCCTCACGTTCCCTCTCGAAGAAACACGGATCGACACGAAGAGAACGTTTGAACTTTTGCTTCAACAAAAGTCTGCCGTATCATATAGGCTTGATTCTACAAGCTTGATGAATGAAACTGTAAAAAAAAAAATCTTCAAGGCTTCGCGACGGTCGAGGTTGGCATAAGAGAGTTAATCAACTGCTATTCGCACTTTTCTGACGATAACAATGAAATGTCGCGATTATGCCTGCAGTAAACAAAAGTTGTGACATTTCAATCATCAAAAAATGCAAAATTATCAGAATTTAATTGTAAGCAATCTTCTAGTTTATTTTTCGTATTTATTTTGACTTGTACATTTAAATCTGTTTCATTCATCATGAAATATATCTTGTCATATTAAATACTTCTCTGTATGGTACGATGGCGGATATTCGTGAAGAATTTGTAATTTCATATTGCACTTACGGTGCGCAAGTAAGACGACCGCTATGCAGTGATTTATAGTCTTTGGATTGACACAGTCAATGTATAGCTATTTATAGCGCTTAATCAATAGGACAGCAATAAATCATTGACCTATTATAACGCTAATGTCTAGGAAGCTATCGTGCAGTTTATCATAATGTCCTCAAATTAGTATCTGTTAACAAATCTGACGAGTTACCGTCTATGAATTTACATTCATGTTATTACAATCATGGACTATGTCCAAGAGAGATATGCTAAATCCGTTAATGTTGTCTTTTTACATAATATTGTTCTCGTAATTATCTACAGTCATTATTACACTCCATATTATAGTCCGTAAATTGATGATGCTTCTTCTATAATTATTTTTTATTACTTAACGACCGATATTTTGAATGATCTCGTTCCAGGTTCCTTTACATTATACTTATATAATCGTAGAATTGTGACCGATTTGCTGGTTTATGTCCTGAAAGCTGAACGAGATATCCTCCTACGTTAGATTCTACGACTATGCATTAAATCTATTTTAAGAAACCGCGAGATAAAGGACCTAAAAACACGAAAACTCAATTTCGAAAGATTGTAAAACTGTTTCATCAAGAGGTGCTAAAATATCACTTTCTATTTAGAATGAATAATGTTCCATTTTTTATTTTAATTTCTGAGCCAAACATCATTTTAAATTGATAAATAAATATATATAGATTATAAAAAATGAAAACTAGAGAAAAAGATTTAACAATGATGTAATCTTTGTATCGTTTTCCAAAAGACAATTTCGAAATGTGATACTATCACATGTAATATCACAATAATATTCTCGCGTACTGTTATAGAAACTCTTTTTATTCTTTCTCGCGAGAATATCTTAATTCATCTAAGACTAATGATCGGAGAACTGCATCGCATTATGATGCTTTAAAATGCACAGTTTTGAGTAGATAGCAGCGGAAGCCACTTTCTACCAGTGGCATGGGACACGTCATTAGCACGCGAACAAATCGTCCCTCGAGCTTATCGGTCGTGTCAATCAGCAGCGAACTGCCGATGGTAGACACGTAAATTTTACCGGTTGTGTGGGAAGAGAATGCCACGATCCTTTCGTCGAAGAGAGGCTCTCGTGATCTTGACGTCGCGATCGAAGAAAAAAGTAAATGGATAGAACGACGAAGATGGAAGAGATGGTTTTAACACGCTATACGCGATAAATCCTAAAATGTTTTAGATGCGTATTTTTTTTAAAACGCCACTTTTGATTGTATGAAACGGACTGATAAGAACAAATATCTCTTGAATGAAGAACTATGTCATAACATGAGGATTGTTTTTTTAGCTAAACTTCTCGCATCTTTTTTTTCTCCAACATGGAGAAGAAAAGAGAACAGATAAACTGAATACAGAAGTTTATATACTTGAATAGAACAGTCAACAAGATTTCAGATCGGGGCTAGACTCATTTTTCAGTTTCAAATTTTTACAGAAATTAAAAGACTTGTCGAAAAAATGAATTCTAATAATATTTTAATAATAAGAGGAAACTGATAACTAATATGAAAAAAAAATGCATTTTTCTAATGCATTCATCTGATTCAACTAGCGGGATAATTCGACCGGGATAATTCGACTAAGATTATTAAAATAAAGATTAATGTATTTTAAGCTACATCTTTGGTTACATATATTAATAAAACTTTTATAAATATATATTTTAAATACAAACGTTCGCTTCGCAGGGCAAAACAATGCTTCTTTTTGCAAAATTTATTCATTTCGTGCAAAAACACGTCAAATGAGTCTAGATTGGACATGAGAGAACTAAACTTGTAACATTTATCATTGAAGAAAATCTCTTTAAAGAAATAAAATTTTGAGTATTGGATTGTCCGGAAAGTTCATGCAGATTTTGAAGGAAAATTGAAACGCAGAAGATTTAAATTTTAGTACATTTATTAAATTATATAGGTTAGTCGGCACGAACTTTCCGGACAACTCACTATGAGAGTCGTCACTAAATGAGTCATACAGTTCCATGATTAGTCTACTATCCCCATCCATTTACTTTTTAAAAACATTAACATATACGATAACAAGAATATGTAAAAAAATCTGTTGAACTTTATTAAGTAAGAACTACGCTTACTGTATAAGTAGAAATCAAATATCTCAGACGATAATCATGTACGATTGTAAAACAAAAATTATAAGAATAAAAATATTTACTTAGGTGTACGATTTTTTTAAATTGTGGCGTAACTTCTATCATAGATGTGTTGTCGTAACAAGATATTACAGCAAACTGAACGGCAGTCGCTGCTGCGTACTCGTTTACGCATGTCTCAAACGTTTTATTTTTAATATAGCCTCGATTATTACTTACCCCTATAATCAAGTGACCCCCGGTCTTCTATCTAATAAAATAAAAATAAGTAATCTCTCTTTCTACTTTACAAAAATAATTTAATTTAATTTAATTTAATTTAATTTATTATTATGATAATATTATCTACACTAATTGTGTAACTTTATTTACTTATTTATTTTCTACTATATTGAAATAATTCAAAATTCACTTTTCATTGCACAAATATTAAAACAAAATATACAAGATAAAACGCGAGAACGCGATGCTAATTCCTTTCTCACGAAAATCTAATCCTTCTTGTTATCCTTGAAAAATCTCGAAAACCATTTTCACTATTGTTACTCGGACGCAATTGTTACGAATCACGTCTACGCTGCGTCGAAATCGTTCGTCGTCATTCCCGGCACGATTCGAGATGGCTGGCTCGCATTAGCGGGCCCATTAATCACAATTACGTGAATTCAGGTCCTGGCACTGCGTGCGTGCGTGCATGCATGCGTGCGTGCGTGCGTGCGTGCCACTCACGTGCGCTAAAAGCGTCCGTATGTGTGCGCAAGTCTGCATCTCGCGGATGAGAAACGCCACAATTCACCATGGTAAAAATACCGCCCACTGAACAGCCGGCGACAAACCCCCCCTCCCCCCTCCCTCTTGTCGTCGCCGTTCGCAACGGGTGGATTATATATCCTCCGTTCCTTTTCCTGCCGCAGCCATCGCGGA
>Ga0157364_1002649_pt1 | contig 16854 bp, 13 predicted proteins | sample AttsexASBM2_FD_111476 | JGI IMG/M metagenome (GOLD analysis project Ga0157364, IMG submission 111476) | Fungus gardens microbial communities from leaf cutter ant in Ribeirão Preto, State of São Paulo, Brazil - Atta sexdens ASBM2 | ecosystem: Host-associated > Fungi > Mycelium > Unclassified ... | reverse complement strand
AGCGTGTAACACGGACTAAAAAGAGTTGTATTAGTATATTAAGATATTACTTAGGATGAAATAAGAACGGACTATGAATATTGGCTTATTTGTTAGTGGTAGGTACATAGAGAAACAGTAGTTGTTTTTTAGCAGTAAATGTAAACAATAAACGAATCAGTCGAGAATGTAAAGCAATACACAGAAAGAATGATTTTGCTGAGGTATCTAAAAAAGCTAGAGATCTGAAAATAATTTTGTTGACCATCAAAATATTTACGTAAGAATCTCGAGCATGAAGAGAAATATTGCAAAAAGTTTTGACATTCTATCAGCCAGTTAGAGTGTCCTATATAATTATTTTTATAATCCAATAAAATTATTTTTTGATATGTATCAAGCTAAAATTCTTTACGTAGCAATCCTTTCCATGTAGCAAATAAAAAATATTGATCGTTTTATTGCTTTACATTTTATTGCTTAAGTTTTTCTATATGCCACTGGCATATTTGATTTTTCGCTCATCTAATTGCAATTGAATAATCATATTTAGCCGATCAATAGAGCAACCTATAATTGGAGCTGAGAGCTAATTTAACGGGAAAATAAAAGCGTAGCAAATTGTCGAATTATTCACGGAAAAAACGATCGTTAAAACGTCTAAAAATTTAATTACTGATGTGAAAATAATTTTATTGGTTCATCAAAATAATCACCTAGAAATTTCAAATATATAATGAGAATAGAGTAAAAAGTTTTGATAATTTAATAATTACTTTGAACATTCCACATTATATTGATGGTCTAACAAAATTATTTTCTATATTTAGCTAAAATTTTAGATATTTCAATAAAAACATTCTTTCTGTATTGGGATAAAAAAAAAGAAATAGAAAGGATAATAGAAAGCTAGATGCGAAACATCTGACCTGAACATTATAAAAAATATGTAAAAAGAAAGAGAACATAATTTCCGCCGCTTTTTTTTTTGCATCGTCTCGAAAATGTGGCACGAATACGAGCTCGAGCAGTATTTTAGGGAATCATCTTTTTCCGAGCAGTTACAATTCCGCGGCAGTTCAATTTCTTCCTCTTCTATGTTTTTTTTTCTATTTCCTTTCGCAAATCTTCTTCTATGTCAGTCGGAAATCGTGTGCTCAGAGTTATTTGTTTCCGACTTACTCGGGAAATATGAATTGCATGTAACGTGTCGTGAAACTGTAATAACACTCTTCCACGAAGTCACGTAGAGAATTGGCGATTGAGCATGACAGAAAATTCGTGCCAGTCGATGTTTCTCAAATAAGGTGGCTGTTTCATTGTATGTATATCGTGGCGATCACAAGATCTGAATACAAAAAAAATCTCCTTTCTCACTGGGTTTTCCTGCATATAGAAATAAGTTGAATAGTCGCATTAAATCAGTAGGGATTATATTTGTAGAGAAAAAACGACATTGTTGAAGTATTTAAAAAATTTAGCTAGATAGAGATCTGAATATAATTTTGTTGAACCATCAAAATAATTAAAGATCTTAAATGTGATGAGCAATGCTGCAAAGTATTTTGACATTTTAGCAATCAGTTTAAGCATCCTATATAATCATTTTGATGGCCTAAAGTCTGATTGCACCAACGTTACTATGACGAAGCTTAAAATTATCTGTCTCGTTTTAAGACGAGAGAGAGAGAGAGAGAGAGAGAGAGAGAGAGAGAGAGAGAGAGTTTTAAGTCTTGCTCAAAGTAATGTTGGTGCAACTTTTCTAAGAAAATTATTTTCAGATTTATATCTTATTATCAAATTTATATTTATTTTAGTTTATACTTCAGCAAAATCTTCCTTTCCATATGTCTGTAGAGGCCGCTGCTATAATTTAATGACACTAATACTATGACACAATATGATTCAAGCCAAAAATGCTTTTCAATTATAATTAAATATATCATTATCGACGCAATTAATATGCCGTCGCAGTAAATTTCACCGTTACGATTACGATTACTTGCGTAATCTTGTCCGAGTTGTTACAATGAGGTCAAACGGATAGCAGTAATATATCTATCTGCGTAATTATTTTTCTGTATGATGTACGTGAAAACGTATAAATCTCACTTTTTGTGGAATCACGAAAACACTGCGAAAAGCAATCGACCGTAACGTCAGGTGTCCGTGCCTTCATTTTTCGAAATAACGAAAAAAAATGACGATTTGCGCAATTTGTTGCAATCATGTTTTTCTCTCACCACTTCCGTCGTGCATTCCCCGATTTCGACGTTCCAGCGCGTAATCAGTACGAGCCTCGAGGAGTGTTTAAGCTTAATCACGGGCCGCTACGGCGAGGCTGCCCCATAAAGCACGAACGGCGCATTCTCGAAGATTTACGCGATTGCGACGAAGGGCGGGGAAGAGGGCGAGAGGGACTGGGGATACAAAATCGGTGCACGGCACCCTCGGGAGCGCGTGACGGTTTATCTTCCTCCGTTGCATGTGCATTATTATCATTATATCGTTCGTTCTTTCTACCGTCGTCCCTTCCTCGCTTCGCCCTTCGCCTTTTGCTACGAAACGCTTCCCTGCAGCGGCGCGCTGCGCCGGCTTGAAAGAATTTCGCAAGGGAGCGATTGACCGTTTACTCGCAAACTACAGCGACACTGTTTACGACTCCGCATTACGATGCATAGTGGAATAGCCGGCAGGATAAGCCGCTGCAGCGCGACTTCTTAGCGGTTATGGTTTCTCCTATACTTGGTCAGCACTTGTTTCTCGAACGGACCTCTCCTTTATGGCGAATTTCGCGAGAAAGATCGCTGATCCATCGCCGAGGCACGCGAGCGATAAATCGAATAGACTGAAAGATAAGGAACACGGCTGCATTGCAAAGTTCTACAATTCACGTGTCTGCAACTGCGGTAAACTAATTCACGGGACAAGGATGCACGCAATGCGCGTTTTCTTTTGAAGTGTTTACTTGTTTTTTTTTAATTGTATATAATAACAATGGGTGCTTTCCAACAAGAAACATGGCACAGCGAATTTATTACATCTTTATTATTTGTCAATGTTAAAAAATGATAAAATAATCACTGTGTTTCTTGCTGGAAAGCGCCAAATATAACAAAGCTCGATATAATAAAAACATTTTTGATTTCCTTCGTAAACGAGGAGAAAATTTTTTAATAACAGCTAGATTTTTTATCTCGCGCTTTTTTGCGAGTCCTTTTGTTTTTCCGGACGAGACTAACAATAACGCTCTTCCATTCAACGGTTCAATTACGCGAGTGACGCTGGCCGTTTCAAGCTGGGACGACATCTGCGTTTCCTCACAATCGCGCCTTGGCGTGTTCTACTTTTCCCCGACATGTGCTCGTTTCAAATAAGTTCTATGAATGAAGTTCGTCTGACTCTAATTAAATCGCGTGAATGAGAGCAAGCAGGGCCGTCACCAAAAGTGTCAAGGATAATAGAATTTAAACCGGAAAGATAAACCTATCATGTCAAAGTGAGAATGAGAAGGGGAATTCTCGCAGGAGGATCAAACTTCAAAAGTATCGTCGATTTATTTGCGATGCGGGCGAAATAAAACCGTCAAGAGTTGGGACGGAGTTTGGTCGGACATTTATATATCACAGATAATATATCATTGACTATGATATTGACAAATGACAAAAACTTCGTCTTTTCGCAAATATCACAATATTTTCGTTTATTTCTAATTTACCACGATAGGATATTATATATCGTTGATTGCAGCATTAATCTGCTTTTAATTAATTTCGAATTTTGTTCAGCGCAGCTATTTAAATTCTGCCTTGGACGGCAAGATCTCTAACAAGATGCAAACCTATCTCTGCAGCAAACATAGCCCGTTAATCTACAAAATGCGTTGATTTAGCAGAAATTTCTCTTCAGAATATCACAACATTCATTATAAAGATAACAATCTATTAAATACTTTTCCAGTCAAATATACGCAGCCTGATTCTTTCTGAATCCTCGATCAGTCGCCTGTTAGGTAAATACTGCCTTTCCTAGAAGTGACTTTACTGCAAATTCCATGATGAAAAACTACAAAAACTATAAATTTTTACAAGACACATTATTAAATGTCAAAGGAGCAATGATAATTCAGTCTTTTGAATTAAATAACATTTTGTTATTTTTAACTTCTATATGTGTCAAAATCAAACCATTTCTGAGATTAGTTTCAGACTTCAAAGGAAATATCGGCTGTATATTAACGTATGCATTTAATAAATAATATACTAAATTTCAATCGAATTTAATATATTTTCTTAAGTTAAATATTATTGTTTAACTCTATTGTTTTAATCAAATTAACAATATATTGAGTAACAACAGTGGCGACCTACATAGAAATTATTAAAAATAACTGAAATTGAACATATTTTGATATTATGAGAATTTGATTTATCAATATAATATCATAATATAATATTGCTCACACACATTCTGTTAACGATGAGTTTGCTTTGTCCGTATTTCCAAAGAGAATTAAAGAAACGATTTGATGAAATTATATGAACGGTTCGAGAAATCCCTTGGACTTTAACGAAAAGAACGAGAAAAAATGAATGAGTGGAAGGGGAGGGAGAAGGGAGATTCGTTTTTTAAAACGAGACCAATAAAAAAATCAAGGATTGCGGAGTGTAGGGAGGAAAAAAGAAAAAGAAGAGAGATCTCGTTAATATGTGATTCAATTTAATTGAATCTTAATGAGTGAGTCTGACACAGAATGTCGTAGAAATAGTAATCCGAGCGGCTTGGCATAGCCGATCGTGACTGACGCTCATGAGATTCCTGTCATACCATACTATGACCCCAGATCAACCGTGATCGCGTGTCGGCATGTCCCATAGATTATCCGATCATGTTCGATATATAGGTTGTTCGAGAAATAGGTCACCCATCTCAGCAAATATTAGAAATACTCAGGCAGGAATGATACCCAGTTTATATAATTTTTTTTATATTGAGTATTTTTATATAAAAATGAATCGAGAATCATAAAAATCAAATGAACTCTCATGTATAAATTTGGTTAACAAATAATTCGAAAAAATTTGCATCGTTTAATAATTCGATAATTAAATAATTTCTTTTGTATAATTTTAAATAGTAGGAAATAGTTGGAATTTAAAATTCTCTTTCAAAACTCTCTCTCTCTCTCTCTCTCTCTCCCTCCCCCCCCTTCTCTCATTAATTATATATGACGTTAATAGAGAAAACTTGAAAATTGTGAAAAAAACCGCTGTTTAATAAAATTTTCAATAAGGGATTGAGAAGATTAACAAAAGATTTACAACTAAATTGGTAATACCTGGAATAAGAAATTTCTCGAGGAACTTAATTTTCGTTCTAAATTATCTTATATAGTTATAAATTTGTAAAATTGAATTCTTGTTTCTTAATTATAAGAAAGTTGCTCATTAGATTATATTTCTCTATTAAATTTGGAAAGTTCCGTAATAAAAGATGGTTGATTTTGAATGTTACGGATTAGCCTAATGGAATTTTATTTTCGTTGTTTTGGAAGAAGAACAAACATTCGTAAACGAAGGATGTCCCCTTTAATTTTAGCTTTCGTGTACGACGGCGATTTATTACAAGTAAGATTGACATGTAATAGTATTGATTGTCTTGAAACAATCAGCGATGTTTGTATTTTGCGTCGAGAATCAAACGAAACGGGCGGCGTTTAAATATTTGGCAATCGCTTTCTTTCTTTTTCTCTCTCTCTCTCATTTTCACACACACACACACACACACGCGCGCGCGCGCGCGCACTTTGTATCCTTTGATAAAATCATCATATTTACCTCGTGTTGTGCGTACTAACATTGAAATAATTATAAAATCTGAATGCGAAGCTATATAAGCAATATGCCGATCATAATTCGGCCAAAATGCTTAATTTATACACTAATTACGTATGCAATCGAATTACGATCGAAATTATATCGCCGATTTGATCGTACAATTTAATATTTATTAATTTATTATAATTTTAATCGAATATATGTTTCTCGATGCTATATCAATATTATAAAATATATTATCTTCTCAAACTATCAATTTATTCAGAACACTTGATATTTACTCTAAATATCCCAGAATTTCAAATAAAACGTGTATTTATTTCTTTTAAATAATCAAACTTAGGATTTTTTTTTTACGAATTTTATCGAATTACAGCGAAATCAAATTAGCGAATATTCTGAGTTCTGATAAGTTCGCAGGAGGACGAATCGGGCGAGGCTCGCCATTTTATTGAGCGAAATCGCGACACCGATGCATCTCGGGGCGCGTATTTCAATTATTAATGTCGACATCACGTGTCACGGTTATTTCTGGGAGTAAAAAAGAGACAAGACATTTCGCGTGGCCGGAGGAGGATATAATAGAAATGTAGGACGGTGATACAGGAGAGGTGGGGGCGAGGGTAGGAAGAATGAGAGAAAGCGGGAGAAAGAGAGAGTACACACATTCTTCCCTGGATTTATATAACTCGTCGCCGGTCTCGTCTGCGGGGGCAGAGAAAGAGAATGGAGCGGAGGGAGGAAATTATCTGCATACGCGAATAGGTAATCGATCGCGCGCGGATACAGGACGGCAGTTAATAAATTAAGATAACCGCGAATCGGAGAACGAGAGGGAAAATGGGTTAATGAGACGTGACGGAGGAAATAGTTTTCATCGTAAGGGAGAGAGGAAGAAGGGGAGGCGCGATCAGGAAAATGAGAAGAGCGACACGTGGGGATTATTACGGGGATCCATTACAAGTTTATGATTCGTCCATGGATAAAATATGGCCGCGCGCCTCAATATTAACCGTATATTAATGTGGCCATAAATTAACTGTCTAAGAACGACGTTTTATTCGATGCACGAGTGATTAAACGGAATACTTGCGCGTACTAAACTATCCGAATTCATAATTCCTCCATTATCAGGATACACTTTCTTGCGTTCTCCGCTAATAACTTCTTCTATTTAATGCACAATTTTTCGTTCATTTCTAAAAAAACGTATATTGTAGAATTTATTTTTAAAAATTAAGGATCAAAACTGAGGAAATACAGGAGATGTACGTAAAATGAACATATTAATAATTACGTACAGAGATGTATAATTGTAAGCGGAATAAGTTTTGACTTAACTACACGGAGAGAATTGTTTTTTAGAGTTTACTCTGAAAATATGGTAGTTCTGGGATAACATTGTATTTCAAAGAGTGTTATGTAAATTTCTTTCATTCATAAAAGTATAATAAAATATAAAATAAGTTTGATTAATTTTACTGAAGTGCAGTAGTAAAATCTTTAAAATATTGTATTGTATCACAACTATCATATTTTCAGGATGAATTTTAAAAGATAATTCTATCCGTGTACAGTCATGGATTAAGATCTAATAAGCAATAGTCCATTGTAATAACAAATTCAAATAAAAATTAATTAAAGATAAAAAATAAGCAAATATACTCTTCATAGATAAAGACTGCAGTTAAGTCGAAACTTGTTCTGTTTACGGTACACAATTATTAATATAATATATTCATTCTTAGGCTGGTACAAAAGCTAGAACTTCAACATTCAAGCAGTTGTGCAACTTTATTAAAAATAAATGAAATTTAAATTAAAAGAAAGGATTTTAAATCTTAAAATCTCTACTTTTGAAAGATTATTATGCCATTTGAGTTTCTGTAAGTTTCTACATAAGGAAAATTACGAGCTGAACAAAACAGAAAATTTTCTTTTCACTTTGCGAACCTGTCATATGCTAAAAAGAAACTTGTGAAAATTTTTTGACTTTCTAACGTGAAAGCTGAAGTTTTCCTACAAAATAATTTTTTTACCGATATTTGTAAGATTTTTTGTTAATCGAGTTATCATGGATTAACTGAAAAGAGCATTTTAATTTTAATTACTCCTAATTCCGTTAAAAATCGTACTGTAATTTAAACAACAAATTCTTGGAGCTAAAACTTGGCCCTATCGAGCAGTATAACGCTATATAATTTTTTTTTTAACATATAAACATAATTCAAATAAAGTAATGTTACAAATTTTTGTTCTAATCCAATATTTAGGTCTTTTGACCTCTAATTAATCTTTTTTGAATTTATTACAATAACGAGCTGATACTTAGATTTCGAGAGTTGATTTTATTTTTACGGTAAAGAAAAGAAACTTCACACTGATTTTCTTTTTTTTTTAATCTTTCTAAAAACACGCAACCTTTAACTCAACTTGTCGTCGTGATTTCAGGAAGAGGGCATGACGCACCGAACTCATGCAGTGGCGAAAACACGTGCGCATCAAGTACGGTGGTCGAGTCGGTGTCGGTCAAGGACAGCGGGAGCGGGAGCAGGTGCAGCTGCAGGTGCGCGTGGTGCAGCTGCAGCGGGAAGGGGGCGCACGACTCAGCTACGTCTGTCATCAGCCTCAACTCTCGTCAACGGCTCGCCGCAGCTGCAGCGCAGCAGCCATGCTCTGCTGCGGCCGCAGGAAAGTAAGTGCAGTATAACGCAAGATTTAACATACCTCAGATTGAGCATATCGATCGTAATAAACAGCGAAGGTACCTTGAACTCTTAAAGATCGCAATCCTCAAGCATTTGAACGCAACTTTGATCTCTGCGAAATCATCTCTGATGCCCGTTTCTATCGATGTAGAATAACTTTAATCTCGGTTTAACTTCTCTGTCTTTTTCTAACTCTTAAAATTAGGAAAAGATGAAATTGAATCATGAAGATTAAAATTAAACTACATTGGTAGAAATGGACGTAGATCACTTATGTTTATCTCTATACCAACATAGATTAGCTTTAAGGTGCCTCTAAGATCTGTTTCTACCAACATAGATTAACTTTAATCTCAGTTTAATTTACTTTTCATCTTTTTCTGATTTTAAAAACAGATCTTAGAGGCACCTTAGAGATTTTCCAAGTCGACTCAGCGGAAATATTGACAGAACGAATTAACGCTAGGAATTTTACTTGCGTAAGATCGAACTTAAATCTTGCCAACAAATGATGGATTCGAGCCAAATCAGAATGCGTCAAAGTCCATTTTTCGAATCCGATTGAAGAATTCACCCCCGCGCGGAATTTTACGTTAAAGATTGCGTTGGAGTGAGCTTTGCAGTGAAAAAAAGAGATCTTTAGGAACGTCCGCATACGCTATACGTCACGGAAATTTTCTCTCACGCGTGTCTGCCCTTGATTCTCGTGCGAGGATTCCGACGTTCGTATCATCGCCTGAATCACATTTCATGTACATTTAAAGGGCAGACGTGAATCATCCAGCATGTCCATCACGCGTTCATTCATATCGCAACTTTTATCCGATACAATATTACGCGTTGCCAACGATGCAAAAGTTATTCGTATACGAGCACACGTTTATAATTTTACATTCTCCGCGGGGTGCCCCGTCATGCATTCACCGCGTTCTACTTTCCGTTAGGTTTATTCCCAATGGGAAATCCTCTTGAATCTCGATGTCAAATATGTAATTGATACTATTCAAGCGTTAAATCAAGTTTCCGTTAAAATAACTCGTCGCTCGGAATCATCTGTAAAGAGCGAGATTTTATCTATTCCCGAAGTAAAATCCATTGAAAGTTTCACTTCTCGGTATTAGCTCTTTCTCACGCTCCGCGCGAAGAGCTTAATTTTGGCAAGAAACAGAAAGTTTTACTAGATTTTAAATCAGTACTGAAATAATTCGATGAAACGTTCCCACGCATTTACAATGAGAATTGTATTTACAATGAGAATAACACGATGCTAGGGCTTCTTTAATAGTGTTTAATGTATTTTAGTAGTATTTAATGCGCTCCGATTTGTAACGAGTGTTAAATTTTTTCTAAGAGCTTTATGTTCATTTATAATCGTGAAAAATAATAAAATGATTGTATAAATGCGAGTATGAGAGTGAGGGATTATTTTCTTTTCTCTTATTTCAAACTGAATTTAAATCTTCCATCGCCATTTTTAAAAAGTGGAATTTTGATGCGATGTTAGAAATGAAGAAAAGATACATTTGTATGTACACGATACCAGAAGCGATTAAACAAAATTTTTAACCCTCCTTCTTCGTGTATTGTATATCGCGAACTGAGAAACAGCGGCATCGAAAGGATGAAGCCAAAGTTATTCGAGTATATCGTTGTCGAATACCGGCTTCGAATTGCTGTCCATTCAATTTGTCTCGATAAATCGTCAGGGCTTCCATCGTGTCAGGCCGGTCACGCGATTTTTCCTTTCACGATAAGATCTACCCTCGGAATCGGAGCTTTAAGTCAATACATGGCCTTAACATTAAAAAATATTGTACTGCGATTTAACATACTATATAAATTGTTTTCCTTTTTTTCTCGAATTTAAAGTGTAAAAGATATTATTCTTAAAATTAATATCTGCGATTCTACAAGCGTGAAGCATATTTAAATGTCAGAGTTTCCGATAGATCTCGCTTCGATAACGAAAATAACGATGCGACGATCTAAAATTATCCGAGAAACTATTGAAAGAAAGCATTGTTATTAACGTACCGATCATTGATATCGTGATTGAAAGCAAAAGCAAACATTGGATAAAATGTCAATTGATTTAATATCGTTTCTAGAAAATCCTTAGCAATGTAATCGCGTACTCTTTAAAATTTTTGAAATAAAATCTAATTCTAACAATGATAATAGAGCCAATGTTAAAAAAAGTGGTTCAATTTTTAAGAACGAGATTTCATTCAAGATTTTTTTTTTTAGTTGTTTCATAACACAACAATCGATACTTTGTCTATCGTGTGCTTTTGCCTAAAGTTCTTATAGAAGTAAAAATTTGGTTAATTATCTGGTTTGATTAAAAATGGACGGAAAAAAGACAGTAGCTGTCGTAACCAAAAATTGCAATTGGTAACTAAATGGCAGGTGTAAAATATGGACAGGTGTAAAATATAGGTGTCGTAACTAATGTCTTATATCTATATTATAGCAGCAATAGCAAACTATTTCGCTGTAGTTTATAAATTTATAGTTACAGCAGCAAATATATTATAACAAACTAAGATTAGCTGCGGCAGAGAAAATTTTTTTTTCTGTGTACATGCATACACGTGCACTTAAAATATGCACAACTATAGAAGGCATTTTACATATATCTGCTTTTCAATTTTTTCACGTGCTCAATCATCATCTTTTGATTGATTGGTTCTACTATTTTTCATCAAGCCAATCAAGAATAGGATAAGATTGGCCAGATTCTTATTTCTAGTGATGCGTTCGGGGAAACGCTATTAGCGCTATTTCTGTCATTCCATCTTCATTGTTTAATACACGTAAAACAAAGAATGACACGAATAGCGCTAACACGTCTCTCCGAACGCTTAAGGACCGTATATTCTTGTCCTCAGTGCAGTGCTTGCACTGAGAGAAATGATTTTGTTACAAATCAAGAACAATTTTGGAATCAAGAAAATCAAGAAAAAACAAATGTGATATTTATTAAAAAACTGATTGATTTGTTACGATTGCAAATTAATTCGTCAATGTAACAAATAATTAATAGTATCGCTAGCAAATAAAAGACTCATATATATAATATAGTCGTAGACGATTGCAGGTTCCCAAATCGTAAAAAATTGACCAATTCTAAGTATTCTACCTACATTTGACTATGCTTGGTCGATTTTCTAACGATTTAAGACTTCATCTATGAATTCTATGTAAACAAACCTAAAATCTATCCAAAAGATAGGTTAGATATAGTTGCATAGTATAGCAGACTAGCAGCAAACACAACAATAAAATTTATTGTCACATACTTATCGATCACTGGTTAAAGGTACTGGCTTGCTAAATTAACAAAATCTTTTTTCTCAGTGCAAAAACGCGTTTAATTTATCTAAGATAGATCGTGCCTTTTCATCGCTTGCTTCTCGCGATCAAGAACCAATCACGCTCGATTTACACCACATGAATCGTCTGAGCGCGTCGAACACGGTCCGCATCGGCGAAGTCGGGATTAATCGGGTTAATGTCACGCGCTCTCACGTGCGCGTCTGGCTACCATCGGCTGCCACGTGCATCCGCAGACCCGATACCGGCGGATGTTCCGAGGATAGTGTTGCAACTGGATTTATCACGCGGTCGCGCTATGTAAACTTCATAAGATACATCGCACGCGATATCATATTATCTGTACTGTTACAGATACAATCGCGGAATTAACGTCGGAAGTTTATGAATTTTCACGAACATTTTTACAATCTTGAATTCTCGTTTTTTCCTTCTTTTTTTTCTTTTTTATTTGAACGACATTCAAGATAAATATTGGAAATATTCCAATATTTAAAATAAATATTGGATTTATTCCAATATTAGAAATAAGATGATGTTTAAGGCGAATGTTTTATATTAAACGTGAAAAAAAAACATTTGCATCTGTTATTCGTGATTATTCCATATTACGACGACATATCATTTTGTAATGTCTGACAGGAATTGACGTAACAGGAATAAAAATTTAATTAAATTACGCAGGTTTATTTATCGAGTAAATTGTATTAAAATTTAATAATATACAGGCAATCATTGTCCAGCACGCGTAGCTGTCGTGGAAACTGCGAGAGGCGAGTGCGATGATTTAATAAACGAGAACGATACATTCTATCAACCGGCTTGAAAAAGGCTAACGTTTTCCGATATGTCGAGGGTTAGTTCGAAAGTTCAATTGTGAATAGTATCATACCTCGAAACGTACACTTTATGAGTCTCTGCAATACATTTTGAGTGCTGTGACTACTTTCCTATCCTAATTAAAAATTTATTTCATTTACAATCTGATTAATCATTGTGTGCTGAAAGAAAATTCTGCCTTGGAATACGTAGGTATAAATACCGATGTTTAAAATAATGCATCTATTTATGATTAATACTTCACTGATAGTTCTAGAAGTGTCAAATAGAAGCATCTATAAATAAATCTAATTCGTTGGTGAAAATTTCTTCGGTTTTATGTTGTTTCTTTGAATATAGCCTTCCGATTTGAATCGCAATTTTATGACCTCGTTCTGTGGAGTCTGATGTTTTCCCAGAAAAAAAAATTGAAGAATACACTTGCAGGAATCACGTATAAAAATGCGGCATGCTTACAAAGTAGTTTAACCCCGGGACTATACACTATGGCCGGTATTCATAGTCAGGGTTCTTATATTCAAGACCGTCTTAAGTTCTATCTTGAGATGTCACGAATCAATCAGAAAGTCGCATTAGTATCTTAAGACATTATTTAAGACAAGGTCTTGAAATAAGAATCCATTATGAATACTGGTCTATAATATATGTAACTTTTGTATGCGCTGACTACACACTGGGTCTCTCAGTGATATTATAAATACATTAGAATTTAGTAATTTTTTTTCAGTGCGTTCCCTGTTTCTAAATTTCTTTGATGAACCCCTTTGAATCCCTTACTCGTAATGAAAGCCGTGTCGAGCTCTCATCGGTAGCCGGCGCGGGCGTGCCGGGATCCTCGAATTGATATCATCGTGGGGTACGCATTCACGAGGATCGAAAATATGATATCGGCGGAGTATACATATCAGTTCGCGGTAAATCAATATAGAGAGATACGAAACGCGGCACGGCGCCGGGACAGAACGGCGGACGAGGGGAAGGTGACGGGTGCGGAGGGGGCTTTATCTGATATATTTGTCACAGTTGCGCCCGCAAATATCCGGCAGGTTGCCATTATTTTGCATTCTATCGGTGCTCGTAACCCGAACGAAATAAACGCGCATACATTTTCTATTCGGGCCCTATGCTCTCTTCTATCGATGGGGGAAGGGGATGAAGGGAAAGGAGAGGCATGGTCGAGCGCGTTTTCAGTTAGCGCGACCGGAAAGTCGCCGAAAATAGTGGAGAGTCTGGAAGGGGAAGGGAGGGAGGGGAATTTATTTATATACACGTACATGCGACGTGATTGCCGAACGCAATTAAAACACGAACGCGTGTGCGGATTATAGTCGTTTTGAGGGGAAAGGGGGCCAGACGAGGGGAGGGGAAGGGACTGGCGCGTCAAAATGCATCACTGGGCGTCTCGTCGAGGAGAGATTGACTCTAAATTTGCATCGAAGAAGCTGACATAATCTGCATAATTTGTTTTCTCTCGCGCCCGTTGGATTCTCCATTTCTATGGAATAATTTTTCACAATAGCTTTCCGACGATTTCTCTCTTTCTTAACTATTTAGGATATAATTTAGGAGTCTCTGTTACAGAGAAATCTTTCTTCTCGACAAGCCTCTTACTCCTTTTCGTGTTAATTTTCATTTTATATATTATGACAATAATAGGGATTTTTGCAATAACGTGAATCTAGATATAATGAACGTTAACATCATGTTATTTTTTTCTTAATTAGTTCTTAAGAAGAAGACTTGATCTTAGCATTCACCGTATCTGGATAAATGGTATTGCAAAATTCCTTGTCATATATATTCGAATACAGAAGATCCGGATTCGAATCCCAACTGAGGTAATATTTTTCACAATAAAATTATTAATAAGTTTTAAGACTTATCAACATCAGATTATTAAGATCTATCTAAGATGCCTATCACCATCAATATTATTAAATTGCTTGTTAATTTAATTTATGATATAACTAGGGGAGACTGGGGCCGGTTGTCACAGTTTTTGATTAGAAACAAGTGAACGCTTGATTTTGAAATGTTATGTATATTATAATATATCTATGTATATCCTTTAGGATTAAAAAAATATTACTCATATCATAAAAATAAATTATCTGATTTTAAAAGAAGCTGCGGAAATGTGACCCTTCAAACCGCGTGTTCTGGATTGATTGTCACACATTCTAGGATTGATAGTAGCATATTTGTTTATGGACAACACATATAAAAAATACAATTTTTATTTTAATATCAGTTTTATATTTTGAGAAATAATAGTAATTAAAGTATTAATTCAAATAAAATAGTCATTTTAATCATAAAATACGTAAAAATACATAAAATAATATAATTTTGTACCGTAGTTTTTATATGAAAAATAAAAAATATATATTTATATGAAATATAACGTCCTCCCATTTTGGTCTACTCCACATAGTCATTTTTAATAAAAGAGATTCACAAACTTTGTCAGGATAATTAATTGTAGCATAGATCTTCTAAGACATGTCATTTTCTATGAATACAGGGATATTGCGATTAATAATGCCAAAGACCTTGTCAGGCAAAATAGGTGATAAGAAAAATTTACTCATCAACTTCATTTTCTTAAAAATCGTTATAAATAATATATACAATGCTTGTAGTGTAAATCATTCTATATAACAAATGAATATTATATCAGCAATCTACAATCAAAAAAAGAAGATTTTTCTGTCATGTCCTGTATGAGTTAGTATTTTGACAATCAATCCTGTATGACAACCAGCCCTGATCTCCCCTACTCTAGTTATATTACAAGACAGTAAAAAATTAAATTCGATGTACAATTTGCAGGATTAAATATGTATACAAATTCACATCAAATTATTTCATTTAATTCAATTTAAACACTAAAGATCCAATTTGACCATTTAAGATCTTTATTTCCTATTTACTTTATATTTAACTATTCATATTACAATTTTAAAAGATAAATACACAATATTGATATGATTTTTAATTTCTCGCTTCTTAAAAACATTGATTTTTCATCAAGTTTAATACAGCTAACATAGGACACTATATTTTGACGCGCTTGATGCGATAAAGATAGAGTCGCGAAAAATAAAAGCAACCTACGTAAGAGTCTTAATAATAAGTCTATACGAATAAAAAGATGGAGAGCCTCCTCCCATGACATTTGATATTTTAAGTCCTTCATTAGCGTGATATTTTTTTATATCTCAAATGGATCTAAAGGACTTGAACGCAATATTCTTTGTATGATGTATGATGTATATGTTCGCATACGTATATTCGCGTACGGACGTCGTTCAATAAGTTGCCTCATAAAATCCAATTTTAGCTTCGCTTCAAACTACACTCGATCCTAAGAGATTTTTACTCTTTTATAACGTATGTTCTTATTATTTAATATAAAGATTCAGACTAGAAATTCAGCTGAATGATGAAGAAGACTTTTTATACTCAATTTAATAAAACTTTTATTGGCAATTAATACAAGTATAATTATAAAACGGTAGACCGGGAAAGATAATGAAGTATTAAATGTTGCTATATAATATCACCAATTTTTATATATGTCACTTTTCTGAAATTTCAATTTTTCTATAAAAAAAAAAAACAAACTATTTCTTGAGTTTATTTTAAAAAAGAAAAATAATAATCACTAAGAGACGAATTTTCCAGAATTTTTCATTTCTATTTAGTACGAGGTGGTACTCGTTGTGCGCGAGTAGAAGGCACGAAGGTAGTACTCGGGAATGCCCGAGCTCGGATTATCGTGAAATATCACGGCCCTTGGCATACGCCCTCGTCGCTTTCCTCTGACGTCTGGCCGTAGAAGCCGATGAGGGATCCGCTAGCGAGTCTTTTGAAAGCGAACCTTGCATCGTGCAAGTTCAAGGGATGCGAGAGGAGAGGTTGAGACGCATCACAACAGTGCTGAGCGCCGCATACTGCCCGTTTGCATCGCCGTTGATACGATCTTTTGTTTAAACACTTTGAGGATGCAATAAAAAAAAAGTATTTTTCTTAATCCAACTGCTATGGCTATCTAATGAATTATCTAATGAATTATCGATGATGCATTTGTATTCTCGACTGTCTAGACTATCGTAATCCTTATTACGAAATCAAATTTTATATATTCTTTT
>Ga0157364_1002648_pt1 | contig 16856 bp, 12 predicted proteins | sample AttsexASBM2_FD_111476 | JGI IMG/M metagenome (GOLD analysis project Ga0157364, IMG submission 111476) | Fungus gardens microbial communities from leaf cutter ant in Ribeirão Preto, State of São Paulo, Brazil - Atta sexdens ASBM2 | ecosystem: Host-associated > Fungi > Mycelium > Unclassified ... | reverse complement strand
GGTGGCGGTGGCGGTGGCGGTGGCGGTGACGGTAGCGGTGGCGGCGGCGGCGGGAGGGTAGTAGCGACGGCGGTGACGGTCGTGGTGGTGAGACAAAAAATGGGGGTAGACGGGGGAGGATGGAAAAAAATGCAAAAGCCCAGGCGCGCACGGCGCTTCGTCGGGGGACAATACGCGGCGATGAATGCCTATTATATTTATCTGTAACAGGCGTTCCATAAAGCAAATAACACAGAAGTGTAGCGAGGGAAAAATCGAGCTTTTTTTTCGACGCGCCGTAGCGCCGCGAGGACCCGTGCTGAAAAAAAAAGAGGGCGAGCCGACAAGGGGCGCGGCGCAGAGCGGGGGTGCGGACACTATCGGGGATTTCGGGGTGCGGGCGGCTGAAAATTCGAGTCCTAGGGCGTCGATATGGTCGAGCCTCTCTCCCCCGGGCTTTTCTCCCGCTCGAGTCCTATTTTTTACGCGACGTTCTTTTTTTCGCGATGAAAGGGTTAATGCGTTTCGCCCCGACTATGGTATCAGATAGAATGCGATACATATCTCTGCAATGATATCTATAAGTGTAATCTTTTGTTGGATGAAAATGTAGCTTCCATGAAAATTAATCCTGTGATATCCTGTAGCTAATTGTACGCGAGGTTTATGTCTATTTCTCTGTAAAATTCTTTTGTATATTTCTACATGTAATTATAAATTTTCATACAACAAGATTTCATTCGTTTAAAATTTTCAGCTTTTCATATCAACGACTTGGAGATATTATACATTTGGAAGATGCATATAATACTTTATCGCAATATAATGAAACGTTTCTTTTATGCAATGGTTGATTGAACGAATCGATTTTCTCAAATAAATTGAAGACCTTACTGCAACAATGAGCTAAAACTCACAACGTAGCCGAACATATGGTATTAATGGAAATGGATGAGTGACAGACCCTCTATTCATTTTCTCCGTTTTACCCATTGTTACTATAAGGTCTTCAATTATGTAAGCCGAGTGTGACTTTTAATTTCGCGATAGGAATTATAAAAGATGTCTGAGAATATTGCATATATATATATATATATATATATATATGAGACTGTCTATGACGTATGAGTTAATTGGGTGCTAAAATCGAGAAGAGCTGACAGTGTGGAAGCATTTCGTTGAATAACCGCAGAAAATTTGGTGCGCCGTAAAACCTCTTGTGGAAGATTAGAAAGTGACGAAGCGCCTCTGAGATGTAAGCCATGAATAGAGATGAAACCACTCCGTAACTTTCCGTTGGACCATCTCTTCTCCGTTGAAATTTTCCATTTGCCTTGAATTTTCCACCGTACCCGTTACACAGATCATACATAGCGTTAAGTTTTATTCCCGCAATTCTGACGGATAAGATAATTCTTCTAATGATGTTGAAATAAACTTTATAACACTTACAATGTACAGAATCTTTTATCCCGATATTTTTTGAAGACTTTACAATAACTTTATTTCATCAGTGCAAGATCTTGCAATATTGCATGGAAAGAACAATTGTAATAAAGTTTTTACACAGAAAAATATCTGATGAAAAATGAATAAACCAAAAAACTCTAATTATATCAATGAAATATTATATCTTAACTGTGTATAAATCTAGTAAATTTAACCAGAAGAATCTGGATTCGTTCATTTTTCAATAGAAATTCTTATTAATTTAGCTACATACAGTAATAAATAATTTTCTGGGATTATCAAAATAGTAATTATGTAGAACGTTCAAACTGGTTGCTAAAATGTCAAACCTTTTTCGCTTATCTTGCTCGAGATTCCTCGTAATTATTTTAAACATATTAAATAATAATTTCAATATGTAAAATTATTTTCAGATCATCCGTATCTAGTTAAATTTTTAGATACTTCAGCAAGATCGTTCTCAATATGCATTATCGAATATTTAATCTTTCAAACTTTTATATAACATATAACTTTTAAATTATATTCTTACATTTTTGCAAAATTATTGTAATAAAATATATGTAAATATGTAAAATATATGTAAAGGTATCCAAGAAAAGTATAAAAAACGATAGAAACTTGCGCATGTAACGAACATCGACGATTTGTCGGAAAGTTTACTGATGGCAATTTCGTTCGACGAGAGATTCATAGAGATCGAGGCGAGCCACGTAGTGGCGAAAAGTGCTGGCACAATTTTATTGAGATAGGTCGGCGATGGTCAGAATACCTCGGCTTACCCCTTTGGCTCGAATTTTCGCGAGGAATCGCAATCGGATAAAGCCAGCCGGCGGGTAGCAAGCGTGGCGGCCGGTAGAGAGAAATACCGTGGATAGAATAACGTAGAGTGCGACGGGGTGGACGAACCGGGAGAGGGTGGATGAAAAGAGAGGCGGGAGAGAGAGAGAGAGAGAGAGAAAGAGAGAGGGAGAGAGAGAGAGAGAGAGAGAGAGAGGGAAGCGGACGAAGCGTGGAGGTATATGCCAAAAACTATAACCTGTTGCACGCCGCGCGGCAGCAGGAAGCCCGAAAAACGCCTCTAGCCTCTCTCGTCCCTTTTACCCCACCTCCTCATAACCTTCCGCCCTTTCCACCCCTGTGGCCGCTCGTCACTGAACTCGACGTCGAACTTCTCGCCGCCGCGCCGTGTCGGGCAAGGAATTCCACGGCGGCAGACACTCGATAACCCGTCATTTGCCATCGAATCGTCTCGAGACTTCGGGGACTCGAGCCGCGTGCGTCACGAACGCTCTCGAATGAGAAATGTGATGGAATTTCTCGGTGGCTACCGTTCGCTCTCACTCCGTCTCTTTTTCTCCCACGCTTCTAAATACACCGGCGAATAAACGGGTTAAACTTTTAACCCGCTGCCGATGCGCTATTCAATTTCCAGCTTATCTCCGAGTTACGCGTAATGAAATTTAAAATAACTGAATTTTCGTGCGCGCGCGAGCAGGCCCCTGCGATCCGATTAGTACGTAGAGCGAAATGAAAAAGAGTCCGGCGAGAAGTTTACGTCACTGAAGGTAACACGTGTGTGACAAAATCTGCTTGCGCCGAAACGGCACGGCAACTCGATTCTCTTTCGTCGTCCAAAAAAAAAAGGAGAAAAAAACCACCGAGCGAAAAAACCTCTCTCGTAAAATCGGCCGCTCGCCATATCCCCCTGGCTTCCCAACCCGCTCACGGTTCCCCTCCCCCTCGCGGGCCTCCCGTGTCATCGGCGTCCTCTCGCGTGTATTTTTATGAAATCATTGTTTCGGACGACAATACACCGGGATGAGCAGCGCACAATGACTGCATCGGCGGCGGAGATGCGGAGGTGGAGGCTGTGCGAAGAAGGGAAAAAAAGAGAGCCGGAATGGGAGGAGGAGGAGGAGGAGAAGGAGGAGGAGGAGCGGAAGGGGAGACTGGTATCCATTCGAGAGGGAGAAAAGGGTGGTAGCGGAAAAGCACGTACGCCAACACGCGCCACATTCAGCCGCTCGTTCCTGCGTTCGTTCGTTCGGTTCTTTGTGATGACTGTCGATGAAACGATGACATATTTTTCCGGATTTTCACTCCCGGGGTGCCCCGCGGCTCTGCCATTCACACCTTCCCTCGTACATTCCTCCCCTTTCGCCCGGAACCAGGCGCGCGTGCACGCCTCGGGTGCATCCTAGGCCTCCTTTCATCGCATCCCCAAGTCGTTTTCTTTTTCTACGTCGCCTATTCGTATTCTTTGTACGTCCCCTCTCGCTTAACCCCTTCCTTGAGAAGGATTTACATGAACGCGTAAACGATTGCCGCGGAATAACGCGCGATTCAATATTTCATTTCAAATCCTAAGTACACAAATCCTAAGTAATGTAAAAGTAATAATAATCTTTATGAAATCTTCATTGAAGTTTGTCGGATATAGACAACGCTGGGATAAATTCTCAAAGCAACAAATAAAAATTAATTATAGCTCTACAAAGATAATACACATAAATTTTTTTGTAATACTTAATAGATATATTCAGGATTGGAAAGTAACACGTTGCTAACGTGTTACTTTTAACACCATTTGTACGTTTTTTTAGTGACGCCATTCGTACCTTTTTTAGTAGCAAAGTTGTGTAACGATATTATGTTTTCATTACAGTAACAGTAAAATGGTAAAACATAGTTACGTTTTATAAATAACAAACATTATCGTTCTTTTTATTGTTACTTTGCATACCTACATACATATAGAATAATCATAAGTGTTAAAAGAAAAAAATATAATGTTAGACTATGTTGCGACTAATCGTAATCACTATAAAATTTGTGTTGAGTCGATTGTTAAGCTACTTTAAAAAAAACAAGTGAACATTAAATTTTCGAAAAAGTAATTGGAAACTGCAACGACTCGCTGCTTTTTGAGTAACAATGATAACGATTTAACGATAACTTTTTAAAGATAATTTTTTCATCTCTGTTGATTTTCATCCGAACATTTATCTTTATAACTGATAACAACAACCAGCAAGCACAAACCTGACAAACACATTTTCGATCGAAGGTCGTAAAAAACAATCTTTATGAAATCTTCATTGAAAGGTCGATGGACGAAAATGATCGTCCGAAAGATGAACAAAACTGATCGTCCATCGCAATCGACATCTCATATTTAAATATTTTACATCAAAAAATAAAATATCACACGAGCCGATTAAGAATTAATATGCCGAAGTTGTTAAAACTTTTCACGCCATAATGTGAAATGTGAATACTTCTTCGATGTAATTTGCGACACGACTTGTGAGATCAAGATGGACGGTTTGAACGGTGGATTCGTAAAATAAAATGAGGTGTAAAAAGGACGAACAGGATACAATATTCAGATCTAGTGCGTAACTGATCCATGCAGCGGCATGTAAAATGGTGACGACGATTCCACACCTTTCAAAGTTGCGTCCGAGGACATTCCGAGGAGACATCGAAATTATCACATTTTTTTCCACACGTGCACCATGATTAAATTTTATCTTTATAAAAAGAATGTCGAGACGTCAGTAACGTCTAAGTGATAAATCCGGTGCAAATAAAGCGGCAATGACATGTGCTAAAAATAAATATACTATACCTTCAAAAAAAATTGACAAAAAGTAAGTAGCATTATAGATGTATATCTGTATTCGAATTATTATAAAGAATAAATATTCTATCTAAATAGATTGCAATTAATATTAATAAATATTTTACTTAAATAAATTGCAATTAAATGGAATAATTTTTAATTTCACCATTGCATTTTTACTAATTATTTAACTTGAAACAGGAACTCACATCTTTTATTATCATCAAATCTTTTATACGTAAAATAACACAATTTTTATGGGATTGTAACTCGGCGCCAATTATTGATATCGAATTATTTATACAATAATAATAAATATTTCTTAGGTTGAATAAAGTAACGCAATTTTATGATATAATAATTTTTTGAAAAAAAAAATTAAAGTTATTACCGCACTCTCTTGAATTATGAATTTAGAAGTTAAAAATAATACTAACTTAACTTTTACTTTTTCAATTTAATACAACAGTATTTTTTCGAGGAGCTCGTACCCTTACCACTTCTTTTTACCTTTTTTTATAACGTTAAAGAAACACATGGGTTCTTGGAAGTCACAAAAGCTTCTGTTATTAATTTAAAAGTTTGAAAATTTTTAACTTTATAAAAAAGCGCAACACTTTAACTTAAGCATAGGAAATATAGTTTGATAACTAACTTACAAACGGAATAAAACTATGAAAGATAAGATATGAAACATATAATTATTGCAAATCATTACACGATTGAAAAATTAGAATAAAGGGTCATTAGAATCCACATGTTTCAATACGAGTGAATTAATTAAATAACAATTGTCTATTAGGTAAATTACATGTTTCTGTCGCATTCTGATTATACATGTAACGATGAATATACTTTCAATTTGCGCGAAGAATGACGGATGTGGTTGAAGGTCAACATGAACTTCCTGCGGAAAATACTCGTGTGAAACAGATTTAAGATCGTCATTGCCGACACGATTTTCCGAGAACGTGCGTTCGCGTCCACGAGATAGAGGAAAATGCGTGTGCGCGAGCGTTTCTTCTTTTTTTTTTTTTTTAAATACATACGATAAACGAAATAAAACACACCGATCTCGTAAAGCCGCGATAAAGCGGACACGAAAAATCTGACGGTGCGGCGCGCGCACTCGCCGGATATAGCGGCACGCACACGGCCGAGAATTACACGTTGCACGTACGTTGCACGCGAGCGCGCGTAGGCGCCTGTATTGTTCGTCGATTTTTTATCGTGCCATTTATTTGTACCGACCTTTATTAAACGATGAAAACTTTATTGCTAATTGCCGGGGGCGAAAAGGTTTTTATGGATGCTTGTGCTGGAGCAGCGTTTTCATTTCGATTCCGGGCCACTCTTCTCTCTCTCCGCGCGTCTCTCGTGCTCAGCCTAGCAGTAGCAAATCACGTCGCATCGGCTATCGAAAATTCCTGTCCCCTCTCTAGTTTGCAGGCAGCGGATGAAAGAATTTTAATTGAGATCTTTTTGAAACGGAAAGAGAATCAGATATCTCCATTTTGGGAGATTGCATACAAAATAAACCACCGAGCCAGGGAGGAACCAGGGAGAGGAAAGGAGAGATTTATTTGCTTTAAAAATCATCGATTTACTTGCACGTCCGTAAAATTCAAACACAATATTTAAAATAATTATAAACCACATCATTCTTAAGTTCTTTTCGTTCTATTTGCATTTCATACACTGAGAAAAATTTCTGGTTAAAAAGAAACGGATCAGAAAATTCTAATATCGTATCGATCAGAATTAAATAAATTCGAACTGAAGATGTTAATTTGTCCATTTTTTAATTAATACAACCAGATTCTTTTTCCGCGTGATTTCATTTCAAATAATCACAATTCCATACTGTTGATTAGATTTGATGAAGTTTCTCTCTTACGCTCTTGCGAGCGTCTCAGTGTTTTCAAAGTTAAATAAAATCTCGGATGATTCTGACTCGAAGAGAGGCGATAACCGAATAATTATAACACGACAAGTTAAATGAACGTTGTGTCAACGACAGATCAACGGATAAACGGATAGGCCGGAGTTATCTTTAAATAGTATTTAAAGCCAAACGCAAAGTCAAAAAATGCTTCATTCAGACGGCGATTGCGACAGAAGCAAAAGTTAACATTAGTTTTCCATTTGTCGACAAGGTCGCGGGTAACGATCGCGCGCACGTGTAATGAGGGAAACCGATCAGAGGTGGAAAATTACGTTGGAGTATTTATAGATTACGGCCTTACCGGGCCACGTGTGCACGCCGGAATCGTGCGACTGCGGTGCACAGCAGAGAGAAACGCAATGAAAAAAGAAAGAAAAGGGAAGAGAGGGCGAGAGAGAGAGAGAGAGAGAATGAGAGTTTTAACAACCGACGAGGGCGCGGATTTACGATTCGAAATACGCGCGAGAAATAAACACGAAAAAATAATAACTATAAAAACCGCCGTTTCCGTGCGCGATGCTCGATGCTGTGCGTACACGATTCTCGATTGGCCAAAGTGATCTCGAACACACGGACTCGAAAATAGTAACGAATCGTGTCCCGAAGGCAACCAGGAGAATTTATGTGTTTATGCAAAATATCGCTCCAATGGCAATTATACCGGATATCATATATATATATATATATATATATATATATATATATATATATATATATGTGTGTGTGTGTGTGTGTATTAATAAAGTCAAACTGAGAAGAGTAACAATAACTCTCAAAGTATCAGCAATTTTTCTGTGGACGACACACAAATCGAAAAAAAACTTTGCAAAATAAATTTTTACGAAACGCAAAAAATAATGTTTCTATTTTTTAAAAATAGAATAATCTCGGTCTCTCTCAATTTCTCTTGGTCTCTAATTTCAAAGGGACATTGATTTTACTGAAATTTAATGCTTACAGAAACTTCAAAATACAACAATATGCTAATAAATCGCGCGCGACAGGAAGTTCCCATCAAAGTAAATAAAATTTGAAACTGTCGAAATTAATTTGATGCTTATTTAGCCGAAAATATACAAATTATAAGGATCACGAGTCAGAATTTGCTTCGGCAACTCAAAGTTTGCATCATCACTTTGTTTCTAATAGAGGCTTGGATCTGTCGGTTTCTTTGATATTCCCTTTTTTTTTTCCTTTCTTTTATACACTCTTTATCCCGCCCTCATTTCGTTACATTCGAAAGACGCACGGCTGCTCGTCAGTGGACGCACCGTAAATTATCCGGGAGAGAAAAAGAGAGAAAGGGAGCATTTAATGTTCCAGCGAGTAAAGACGATTGAATCGAGAAACTTATTCTGTTATTGGAAAGACGACTGTCATTTCGCGCGAGGTGTCCTCGTGGTTCGTTCGGTACAATTGAATAAAAAATACATTAAATATGCGATATTTAAATTGATCAAGAAATCATTATTATTACATTATTTTCATATACGGGAAATTATAAATGGATTTTACGTTTTCTTTCGAAAACGACTGTTATCTTTAGAATGTTTAAGCGTTTATAGAAAACCAGACCAATTTAATATCCTGATCGAATCAGCACACAATTAATGCTAAGCGGACTATTTATTAACGGTTATTTATGGAATTAGTAACGTGTGCATCCACGAATATAAAGTGTAACATTTATAGTGATGGATATACATATCTACTTATGTATCTAATATTTAGCGATTAAGTCCGATACTCCTTTAATTCAATGCTCATTAATATCGTGCTATATAAATCTCCATTCGCGCTGGAGAATTAAACTTGGTGCTCCCATTTTTTTTTCCAAGAGTAATAAACTCAATGACGAAGCAGACATTTTTCCCTGATTTTTCGTGCGCCTTTAAAACCGATTCGACCTTCGCCGCGTGAAAGGGCTTCGCTCTATACGAGACACGTCGGCCCCATCGAGATCGGAGCCATCGCTCCGCGAACACCGCGAGCGTACGTTTTAATCGCCGAGGTCGTTAAGGCCCTAAAGGAGCACACAGTGCGAAAGAAGTCGGAGGATGCGTTCCGCGAGGATGAAATACGGGGAACGTTGAACCCAATCAAGTGGCTGTCATAAATTTCCATCAAGCCGCGCCCCGTCCGTGGCGCTAATGGCCGATACAAAATTGCGGGCGCAGAAAAAGGGCAGGAAAAGGACCGACCCTATGGTGGGCGAGCATTTTCTTTCGTCCGTTGCGCCGATCACGATTGCGACGACACCTCGATCATCAACGGTAATCAAATTTTGCGATCGACCGAGGTCGACAAGAAATCCCATTCACGACTCGTGCTATTCGCGCTACAAAGAAAGAATGGTTTTGTAAAGTATTAAAAAATTTAGTTAGATACAGATCTGAAAATAATTTTGTTAGATCATCAAAATAATGTAAAACGCCCGAGCTGGTTGCTAAAATTTACGTTGTCAAAATTTTTTGCAATGTTATTCATTATACTTGAGCGCTTCGCATAATTAATTTGATGGTCCAATAAAATTATTTTCAGATCTGTACCGAACCAAATTTTTACATACATAAAATCATTCTTTCTGTGTAAATAACAATCTCTCTCTCTCTCTCTCTCTCTCTCGCGCGCGCGCGCGCGCGCACTTAAATTATACAATCATTTATTAAACTTGTATTTTGTATTTGTCTCCCACTACAGCCTGTTCTTCCTTTATTATAAATTATAGTTTAACTTTGCACATATTTATTTTTAGTTATTCCTATAATACGTTATGTTTATATTATCATTTTCTATTAGCTATTTTATTTCTCAATTTTTATTTTTATTATTTTAATAAATTCTTTTATGTATTTGGTTTTTAATTTTCCTTCTTTTGTTGTTCATGATTGCGTTTTTTTAACGTTTGAGAGGATCCAATAAATATTAATATATTAAATGTATCTATACATCTTTCTTTCTTATTGATAATTAAGATAAAGCGAGAGAGAATAATATATAGTTTGGTTGATGAGATTTCTTCGTAATTTCATTTAAGTGTTTATTTAGAATTTCAAATGTGTTAACACGCCTAATGTAAAAATGAATATTTAAAAGATATGTTCCTGTGATGATAATGCGAGAGTAATGAATATTCTATAGTAAAAAAATAAACGTCTTTCTTATTGTTGCCAAAATACTTGAAGCTCTCATTACGAGACGAGTTATCAAGGATATTTATGGCGATGATATTAAGTATTACTGAGTAATGCACTTACAAATATCGTGTACAGATAATCCGTTCTAATCGTCCCCCGCTTTGTTTTAAGGTAATCATATAAAATTTGTCGCGGGAATACATAGATAGGGTAATCGTTCCAATCGCTTGTATCTTTAATAACAAAACTTGCTAAGCCTCTCTGGCAGGTCGCAGTACAACCTGTCGCACACAGCGATGTACACTATAACTTTCCTCCAATCGAACTATCAACCATCATATATTGAAGTAGAACATTGTACATAGGTATTATTTAGAAAGCATTCGCGTCATCGAATCGATCGAAGTGCTTGATCCGTAAGAAACGTCTGATTGAAATCGGCGAAGTGAATAAGATATCGAAGAAGAAACGAGAAAGTTATGTTACAGCAAAAGAGAAAAATGATTTTAATATATTATAATTCTTTCGGGAATCCTAATATACCTTTTTGTTGTCTGCGATAAATTAATTAATCATCCTCGTGTATAAATAGTTATCCGATCAACGTACATTTTCTTATACCTTCCTTTCACAAAGCGATAATCTCGAGGAATAAATAAATAAATGTAATAAATGAAGAAGGCTCCTCCTCAACCCGTAAAAAAATATTTCATATCATCTTCGCTCGGTTGGTACTGTATTATGTTATACTTGTTGCGATAAGTTATCGCGTCTCTTGATATCGGTCGTGTTTTTGAGCCCAACAGGCGTGTAAGGACTTGACGCAGAATGCGCGCGCTCGTCCGGACGCTCGCACGCGTGTTTCTATAGGGCGGTTATACAGCCGTAGAACATATTGAAACGCGTCGTTGGGGGCAGATGCGTCCGATGATATATTAACGCCAACTGCGCGCGCGCTCGATATAATACGAGCGGTTGCGCGCTCGCGTTCGCGCTCACGCCGTACGCACGCAAGCACTCACTCACTCACGCACGCGAGAGCGAGCCACGCATGTATCACGCGGCGTGTGCAACCGTGACCTCCTCCTCCTCCTCCTCCTTCTCCTCCCTTCTTCTCCATCCTCCGTCTCACACCCGCACGAGCGCCCGCGCGCGGGAATAAATTATAGAATTATTGTTTTATCGCGGTGCTCGCATATAGATACGATATATTTTCGACCCTCGCGAATTGTCGCGCCTCCCTCGAGGGCTGCCCGGTCCTCACCCCACCACCAATTCCCAACCACCCGCTGTCGTTTGTCCTCCTTCCACCGCCTCATCCCCGGGTTTTTTTTTTCTCCGACACACCGTGTATAATAAATCGCCAAGGCGGCACGCCAAATTAATATCGTAAATTCGTTACGAGGCGCGATACCGCGGCTTTCCGTACGAAGAGCATCGAGCGCGGGGGGGGGAGGGGAACGGGGGTGCAAAGCGAAGTAGAACAAGGGGGAAGGGAAACGTGATGGTCGGGGAGGCGGAGGGGGCGGAGGGTAAAACATTCGCGACCGCGGTGTAATATTAAAAACAGGCGCGAAACGGCGCGCGCGAGAGAGCCCCGGATGAAAAATAAGCGCGGTAATATTCCACGGGCCCTCCTCCTGCATACTCTCTTTCCCTCCTCTTCTCCTCCACTTCCTGCCAACCCCTACCGATATTCGTTCGCAATTAATTGTTTGCCGCGCGAGCAATCCCACTTCGCGGCACCGAATATAATTACCTACCTAAATCATCGGTCAATTGCGAGATATCTATAAGCGCGAGTGCGAAAGTATTCGTGATAATCGCGTTCGTTTTAACGTACGACGCGTGCTTTTTATGCGCCCGGCCGCGACCGTCCACATAAATTTTTAATATTCCGGTAATTTTTGAACGGACGTCCCGCCCTCGATTAACGGCCGCCGGCGCGTAATTAAAATATCTAATTCAGACAGGTTAGATAGCCGTGAGAGTTAACGTCGCGTCCGTTAATTAACGGCGGGATCGCGAAGTATCGCCGCATCTAATTTTATGTATCTTCTTCTTTTTTATTTGTTCACACGATTGCTACAATTAATCTCCATATAATTAATTTCATAAAAATAAAGATGAAATGTCAAATTTAAAATTACATAATATTAATATATTAATAATTACATAATTTATAAAGAAAGTTATAAATTGTAAGAATAAATACGTATAACTGTCTACATATCGCAGAGTTTGTAAATGAAATGTAATAAAAAGATTTTAAAAAGTTATATTTTTCTAAATTGTTAATTCATGCTTTAATCATATAATACTGCTACGTATAAGCCAGGAATGATAAATCATTCTTACAGTCGGAGCCTGACCTGCTTAATTCCGTACATCGTATGGTACAGTTTTATCAGCTTATCGTTAAATCGAAAGATTCTTGATAATGAAACGCTGTTTAGTCTCATCGACGTCCGCGAGCATAGTTAAAATTCTTAGATTAAAGTGTCAAGCACGACAATCGAGTGTTATCTGAAAGGAGCATTGAGTCATGTTACAAATACACCATTCGTTCACTCGAACGAGTACTCAATGACTCTCTCGCTCGGCTATACTATTAGTGCGCCACTTTGCGACGATGTGATTATCTGTATAATTATTCGACCAAGCAGTTGAGGAATTGTAAGATACGCGTAATCTCGCGCGCGTACGCACACTTGCTGATAACATTCACGACTCGTACACGGCAATTGTGTCGGCTTGTCCGATACAAAAGAGTACAACGCACGCAAAATTAATAACCGTAAAATGTAGAAAAGATAAATTATTTTTTTACGTACAATTTTTTTTTAATTTTATCGAAATTAAATAGCGTGACTTGTTACTGCACGCGAAAATATATAGTGTCTTAGAAACGCTGTGCTTTTCTTGATGAAATATCGAGATACTTATTCATCATACAGAAGCCATTTAAAAATAAAAATAATTACTAATTTTAGTTTTTCAATTTTTGCACAAACGAATTTTAATTTTTAATTTGGGTTTTAGCCTTTATTATTTAATAATATCACTTTACCAATCTTTTCTCATAAATTGAAAGATTAATGTTAATTAGCGAACATTTAATTTTTGCGAAAGGAACCAAGGAAAGACAAAAGATCTTAATGAAGATACATTAAAAGAATATTTTTGGAAATTTTTTTGAAAATTTCATATGATTTCAGGATCGAAAAATCTGAAAATTATAGCACGTGTCGCGCAACTCTTTTCCATTCAATCTATATACCGTTTGGTTCGAGGAAACGTCCCATCATCCGTTCACTCCATCTGAATTGCGAAACAATTGCACAATTATATCACGCACAAATTTGCATGGTTTTTCTCGAAACACAGCACATCCATCATCGCTCCCTGCCTGCGAGCGTTCTGCACGTCGAGCGTCTTATCTCGATTCGAAACAGAGAGAGGGGGGGAGAGAGAGAGAGAGAGAGAGAGAGAGAGAGCCTGTTAAACGCTCCTTCGTGCAAGCGTAACACGTACAGATATGAGACAAATGATACAACGACGCTCATAAATTCGGACGAGTGTGTATATAACATCGGCTTCGTAATAAGTCGCGTTCACATTCGTTTCCGCGCGCGCATAAATATACGCCGCGCCGCGCTGGCCGGACCGGTCGCCGCGCTATTACGCGCATATAAATTCAAATAAGTTATTATAAGTGTAATTTGTAGGGTTGACGCTGCGCGGGTACGACGGTGGCCAACGCAGTCTCGCTTTAAAGTATCCACGCGCGTATACCGGAGAATATATTTTAATAATTCGGAATACATTAAAGTTTATCGTCGCTCTCCCGGCCACCGACGTAGTTTCCGCTTCGCTTGGGCAGACGCGGAGCAGCCTAAATGTGGTCTGGATACAAGTCGGTAGATCATTCGGGCGGTTCCGTTTCGGCGGAATAATTACGAGTCAGCGTGACGAGGCGTTTCGTTCAGGGAATGAATTACTTCGCGAGAGAGAGATCGAACTTAGAAAAGCGTGGATTCTGATTACTACACACCAAATCTGGGATTCTAATATATCCTCGTTTTTTAGCACTCAAACAAAAGACGAAGATACGCTTTTTATTTTCTCGCATGAGAGAAAAATTTTTGATATTTGTGATATATATCTATAATTGAATAGTAAAATTATAATTCTGATTAGGAGCTCCATTTTTTTTATTATTACTGCTTTAATAATAACTATAAATAAATAAAGTAAATGCTAATAATAATGCGTGTTCTATATACCAAAAGGAATGTATGATTGTTCCCGAAAGCAACTATAATTATATATACAGCAATAGCAATAAAAATGGAACTCTTAACCATAATATTTTATCATGTAATTATAATCACAAATACCAAAAACTTTTCTATCGATGCAGCTTTGAGAACAAATTTTTATTCTGGCATTTAAATATGACCTATTCCATAAATAATATACTTTAGATCGTTTTATTTATATTTATATGCTTTATTCGCCGAGCAGATGTTGTACAATTTTATATTTTAGTTCTCTCTGTGTGTGTGAGATGTAAAAATTTTCCCGTAATATTATAATATTATATATATTGTCTGAATATTTACCAGGTTCAGGCCCATTAAGACTCCTCTAGAATTGGAAAGAGATGAGAAATAAATTGAACTTCGGTTAAGAATAAACCATGAGTTGTGAAAGTAGACAAATATAATTTATGATATTTTTTATGACACGTGACACAAAATATTATATACAATTTAATAGCACATTACTTTTTTAATATGGCAATACAGTCGTTTCGTAAAATTAATTTATTTCTTATTAAGCCGAATGGAGAGATTGGATACGTTAAGGGTTAAGAGTTCTGATTAATAAATTGCCTCTCGAATCGATGCCAGTTTTGGAGCTGGAGATATTTACATTTTTTAATCGTTATCTCGATATATTAATTCAAGTTATTCATCATAGACGATTCTACCTAAACGAGCGTCTCTCTCTCTCTTTCAGGGTATAGAATTGCTTAAAATATGAATGCGTTTACAACACGGCCACGTTCCCGAATTATAATAAATTAGTCTTTGAAACCGCGAGAACGTACGCATAATATATCAAGGCGTAATGCGTAAACCGCATAGTTATGGTAATCGATACACTCCATGAAACGCATACTCGAATGACGAAATTACCGAAGAATGCGCCGTATTCGCTTCTCGTGCGCTTCTCGACGTTATATAATACCCACAATTTATTTTAACGCGATCTAGACGTGCACTAATTAATACAAGCGCAGCAACCGCAAAAATCCCCGCGGCCTGGTTCGATATTCAACCCTTTAACTGCCGCGCAGTTTTCAATTTGCATTCTCGTGCAAGCACGAGATCTCCACAGGCCCGGTCGAAGAAGATCAGGCTAACGATTCGTCCGCGGAAACGATTCAGGAATATTTGCATTCAAAGTTCTTCGCGGTGCAATACGCATAAATATCGCGTTATTCATTTAAATGACTCCGAGGCTCAATAAAATAAAATATTACGCGGATATGTAAAATATCTAACCGATGCGAAAGAAAGATTTAGGTCGACTTAACTCGCAGCTTCCCAATTGCAAATGAAGGAAATGGAATAACGGTGAAATATTCTTACTGAAGAGTTACAAAATGAATCATAGCCGACTGAGGAATTTTTACGATCTTAAAGACGTCAACAAAAAATTGCTCAAGTATAGCCTTATTTTAATTTTAAAATTCCTGTTGTTTGGACTATGGGCCATGACCTACGATCCAGATAAGTGTGTTGAGCATTCAACGATATAAAAGTATAGTAAGTAAGTAAGTCCTAATCGCTCGGCAGGCAGCAAAAAAATATCGTAAGTTGTCTTTTGAAGAAGAATTCATTCGTCGTCTGCAAATATATAGAAAAATAATTCTCGTGAAAAAAATTAATCACGTATAAAAATACATCCTTATATCATTCTCTCGCGACTAAATATCAGACTTCGCGCCAGTCAGAGTCCGTTTCCTGGAAGTCGATTCTCACTTTTGGCACACGCTACACAAATTTTCGTCGCCAGTCGTTAGGCCACGTCAGTTACACGCTATCCATTACGGTATTCATAAATGACGTTCTCTTCCACTACGCTCCACATAGCGACGATCTAGATTACATCCAGCGACGGTTGGTATTTATCGTGCGGGTTGTATCGCCGATTCTAATCCGTGGCAGGGGGAAGAGGAGGGCGAAGGGAGTCACACGGAAAGAGGAGGAGGGGACATAAAAAGTCATGAGAGGGGCAGAGCGAGGAGACGAGCCGTGACAGAGAGACGGGGACGAAGACGAAGCGGCGGCGTGCTCGACCGAAAAGTTTGCCTAACGGTAAAGCGATGAGTTAACGTTAATATATTCCGTCGGAAAGTTTTTATAATATTCCCGGGCATTGTCTGCCGCGGAACAATAAAACCGCTGTTCCCGTTTACGACGGACGATTTTTCAACGAGTCGCAGAAACGAGTGGGAGCACCGCGGTGAAGAGGGAAACGGAGAAGAAAGGGAAGAAGAGCACAGGGAAAAAGAGAAGGGAGCGATGCTTCGCAAGATACATGCTCAGTTTTGCTCTCAGCACAGTAGGTGTCGTTTATGATGGCAGAAAGGTGTGTGTGTGTGTGTGTGTGTGTGTGTGTGTGT
>Ga0157364_1002647_pt1 | contig 16857 bp, 5 predicted proteins | sample AttsexASBM2_FD_111476 | JGI IMG/M metagenome (GOLD analysis project Ga0157364, IMG submission 111476) | Fungus gardens microbial communities from leaf cutter ant in Ribeirão Preto, State of São Paulo, Brazil - Atta sexdens ASBM2 | ecosystem: Host-associated > Fungi > Mycelium > Unclassified ... | reverse complement strand
AGAGAACTCAATGAAGTTTCCAATATAAAGTTATCTATCTTATATACTACTTAGTGTTGGTCTATTGTCAGGCATAGTTCACACCAGGAGGCAGAAGTCTACAGAGTTGATCCAGAGATGTAGACTTGTCAGAATGACCTTGGCTTTGGCTTATATGCTATGCTACTTATCTGCCATGTGGTTGCAACTTCAGAAGATTGAGTGAAGTCTGAAATGGAGATGAGTACTAATTTGGTATATTGCCATTGAATACTGGAGATTGAGTTCAATAGAGATTATCTTTATTGATTATCAGACTAGCAAATTACATTGTAACTACTAGTCTTATATACAAGTAGGAGATATAGAAGATACTCAGGGTTTTAGTAATATAGCCCCTATTGCCCCAGGTAGAGGTTTCAGTGGTGAGACACTAACAGGAGTAAGGTTGAAGGACTCTGCTATGAAAGACTAAGTTGGATAGAAATATTTCCACCATAAAAGCATGGATATCTAGTAGATTGTTGCATCACTGTTGCAGAGACATGTTGCAAAAAAGATAGCTGTCATGGATATTGAGGGGACAGTATCACCATAGAAATGTATCTTCCAGACAGGTGAACTTGGTATGTGATATCTATGTGTATTTACACTAACCTACTCTAAAGTATTACCTAAGACTTTCTACAGTATTCTCTCTATCATATGATATGTGATATATGTTATGCTTTTGTTATATGTTATATTATATCATATTCTTAGCTAAATTCAAATAAGGAAAAAAAAAACTATGTAAATAAATATCAAAAGAAAAGATAGAAAACTAAGTCCAATGTTAGAAACTGTTAGATGTAATTTATATCCTGTTATCTGAGATTCAGTAAGGCATTTCAGAAGTCCAAAATAAGTAAGTTATGTATTATCTAAGAACACAGAAGATAGGTCAGAACGACCTTTAGCTTTAGCTTATGTGCTATATTTCTACCAGTTATACTAGTTGTATATTTATATTTTGGAATGAGATTTTAGAACTTAGTAGATGGAAAAAGCACTGGAAGGTGGTAAGATATATCATTGCTAATACCAGAAGTGGGTGCTAGTTTTAGTTGATTTTCAGAATAAACTAGTACAGTATATTATATACTAGTTAGTATACCTAGGATAGCTATCTGGAATGTAAACTACTTAGTGAGTTATCCTAATTTCTAGTGATTCTCAGATGTTAGGGAATGGAGGTCCATAGAGTTAGTCTAAACCAGCAAGAACATCTAAGGTGGAATGAAGGCATGTAATCTATACTAGAGGAGGTTGGAAAGTATAGATAAGGGAGAAAGAGTTATCTGTGGGTGAGAATTGTTATAAGATGAAAGTGAAGACAGACTTTAGTAAGGACAGATATAAAATAAGATATAGATAGATAGTTATATTATTAGTCTACAACAAGAGAGAGAAGGCACATGACTGGGAAGTCACATGACATGATGTCATAGGGCCTAGAGTGGTCTAGAGTGGTCTGGAAGAACTTAGGGTTTAAAAGGATCAGGAAGAGTCTAGAGAAGGAGTGACATTAAGAGACATGGTTCCTCATAGTATACATATGGTACATGTATGAACAATGGAGATTAAGAGTAGGGTTGAGAGTATGATATCAGGGCACATGTATATAGCATACTAGCCTTAAGGTAGATGCATGATGGATGAGTAATAGAACATGAGGCAAATTACCAATGGACATGAGGACAGGGCATGGATATTAGGGTAGGTATAGAAAAGTCGTAGCATGGGCCAAGGACACTTATATAAATAGTCAGTAGAATACTGTTGTGGTTTCCTGTTGAGTTCTCTTGTGAATACACAACTCATGTTCCCATTAGATATCCCTCCTGTGAGATTTACCATTTGTACTGTTATTAGACATTGGTCTAGTGGTTGCCACAACAAGAATGGATATGGACAGAATATGGAATATTGTCAGGCATGGTTCACACTGGGGGTGAAAGTCCACAAGATGGGCTCAGAGTTATGTGAACTTGTAGAACAACCTTAGCTTCAGCCTATATACTGCACCATCTGTCTGCCATATAATCGCAACTTCAGATAATAGGGAGAAGTCCAAGATAGAAGTGAGTGCTGATTGGTGTGTTGCTGTTAAACACTGGAGATTGAGTTCAATAATAATTATCTTTGTTAATTATCAGACTAGCGAATTACAGTATAACTACTAGTCTTATATACAAATGGATATTATAGGAGATGCTTGGGGTTTCAGTGGTAAAGCCCCTATTACCCCAAGCAGAGGTTTCAGTATTGAGATACTGACAGAAGTAGCTCTATCATGGAAGACTGAGTTGAATAGAAGTATTTCTGCCATGAAAAACAGAATACCTAGATGGTTGCAACACTACTGTAAGGTATGTTATAAGAAAGGTCGCTGCCATGAAAGGCAGGCTTGTATAATTAGGAGATGATATCACTATGGGGATGTAATTTCTGGACAGGTAGACTTGTATATAACAGAAACTCTAATATCATCCTTCTTTATAGTTTCTTTACTAGAAGAACTGACTTCTAATTTCCTCAATTCCTCTTTAACTTTTTCAAATACTTTGTCTCAAACTTTTCATTATCCCTTCCATTTATCATTTTTTCTATATATTTTCCTAACAACTCTTCTCTTCTAAAGTCTTTCCCCTCTATTATATCTAATCTTTTCTACCTCTTAATTTCAGCACTTATTCATCCCTCAAATTCTTCTATTGCTTCTACTGTATCTTTTATATCTGCCTTCTTTTTCTAACTATTATGCTCTGCTATGAATCATTTCTAGTAAATAAAATATTCTATATAGTCTTATTTTGTGAGAGAATCTTATTTATTAAGCTAGGTAAGTATTCTAGAAGCTATGCTAATATTCAGATAAGAGCAAATTTACCCATACAAGATCCTATATATACTACAGGAGGTAGTCTGTTACATGGTATTGTTACAACCTTAAGCTCAGGTTGCACTTAGGCAAAGACTTGAGAAGAAGATAAGAGATGATATAAGTATAAGTGGTAAAGCATAAGAATACAGGAAATTATCTATGCTATATATACTAGTAGTCCATGAGGAAATAACATGTAGTCCATGAAGTTAATGAGTCATACAACATGAGGAGACATTGAGGATGAAGCAAGGCTAGAGCACTTACTACATGAGGTGCTGACTGAGACTACTTTGGCACAGCCAATTATGTTGTCATACCCTGAACCCATCTTCATGATACATTCTCAAGGCATCAATCATAACAGGTATAGTACTTACAATACAGACTACTAGATAGAGTTGTCTAATAAAGTCTAAGTATGATAATTAATGATAGAGAAATGTTAGAGCAACTAGTGAGATTCATAGGGTTTTGTAGACTTTCACAACCTCCAGAAGAGCCTAAGTTTCATTAACATAGTACTATAAATACACCACTTATTTCTAGAAGAACCTAAGAGAATAGAGTAAAATTCCTAAGAGGTAACAGACATCATATATATCTATGATAAATATTCCAATATCCTGGATCAGCTTACATAATGAGAAATGATGAAGACAGAATAGTTAGGAGCATTCTTGATAGAAATATCTGGAGTGTTAGCCTGAAAAGGAATGGAGATTACTATTAGTAATGGATTATAGATAGTTAGAATGGTAGTTAAGGTTGAAGTCTAGAAGCAGCAACAGAGAGTAGTAGAATTAGATGAGCAAACACTACAGGTTTTGATAGTGATATAAGGTCTCAAGTTATGAAAATAGATACTATAGACTTTGGTGGCAGTGTTAAGGTTAAAAGAGTAGGTCTTCTTATAAAAAAGAGGCAGATAGATATATAGCAACAGATTAAGAGATGTAGTTAAAATCACTACTAATAATATTATCTAAATATTTCCTTAGAATGAAATCTAAGCATTTTCAGAGTTTTTCTTACATACCTCATTTTCTTATCAAGGATTTTTTCTATTTCCTACTCTTTTACCTCTACTTTATTTACTTCTAATTTCTTCGATTAGATAAGATCTTACAAATCCATATCTCTCTATTTGTTATGCAAAAGAATACTTATATATTGAGTTCTCTTATATTACTCAATAGAGTTCCTACTATAAAGTAGCTACTTTTTATATCTCTAAGTGTTAGTTTACATATCTAGCCTACTATAAATCTATAACTAATATTAGAGTAACTAGTTGAAAACTATAGTAATACTATAGAAATTATGACTCTAGAAAGTCCTAAGCATGTTATTATAAGGAATAAGTACAAGCAGTGTACACCTCCAGGAAGTTCTAAGAAAATAGAATAAGGACTTCTAAAGATAGTAACTATCTTAAATACTAAAGGAGTTTATTCCAATCTAACAGAATAGTATTGACATAAGAAGAGAGTGATGACAGTCAGATGGTCAGGAACTCTAATGGAAACAACTAGAATACTTCTAGAAAAGAAAAAGAGAGAATCTACAGTATATACATAAGAAAGGCTCAAGGTCTGAAGTCAATAGTATGTTCATAGAGTTTGGCAGAATTTTGCAGGGTCAGGGAGAGAAACTGTGGGAGCCAGTAGCATTAAAAATGACTGGTGAGATCACCATAGGGTTCAGCAGTAGTGCTCTCTTACAACTAAGTCCTTTTAGTAGCTTTTAAAATATAAAAGAAAATAAAAATTGAAAAGAAATTGTCACAAACTTTATTCAGCTTATATCTCCACAACCAACAACTAGTGGACTGATTTTCACAAACTAAGTTATGCTGTAAAGGCCCAAATGAAGGCTATCTGCACATATATGGGATGTACAGAAGCAACAACAAATAACTAAGATATTAGACTATTAGTAACTGAAAAAGCTTCATTGGCTAATATCTTATGAATAACAAGATGGATTCCTACAATCAAAGTTGCATTGGAAAGTACTCATCAAACAATTTCCAATGATATATGGTATATTACATAGCAATAAGTATTGATAGAGATACAAGCATATCAATGTAGTGATATAATTAGTTACCTTCTAAAATTAGCCTAACAGCTGCTATGACAGATGGCAGCTCCCATCAGGTATGAGTTTTGATCATGTGATGGAAACAGCTTGTGCACAGACTATCACTCTTTTATATATATCTCTGTGTCTAAGGATTAGACCTTAGACTTAATAATATCATTTATTATTCATTAATTTATCATTGACATCTGTATTGATCTTAATCATCATCATTATCATTATTGAACTTCTAAATCACTCCTAAACCTCTGAGAGTGTACTCAAGGTTTAGATATTACAAATAAGTGAGTAGTTCATTTTTTGATACCCTTCTTGATACCCAGAGATACTTGGAGATATCTAGGCTTTATCTTTGACAGGAAACTATTGTTCCATCAACATATCAATTTTTACATGAACAAAGCTATCTCAACTGTGAAATGCATAAGAATTCTCAGAAATTTTGTTCTAGGGCTTATCTCTCATCAGAAGTGACTCTTGTATAGAAACTGTGTCCTCTCCATTGCTCTCTATAGTTTCCAGTTATAGTTTTACAATGAAGCACCACTATCATATCCTCTTAAAAAACTTAACAAAATGTAAAGAAGAGCTGCCATTTGAATTCTAGGTACTTTCCATATCTTCTCTTTCTTTGATGTTGAAACAATTGCAGGTCTTATCTCCATTCACTTATATCTTTGCAAGCTTAGTAGAAGAGCTCAACTGGGAGCCTATTTGCTCTCCCACAATCACATCTTGCACTTACTACTGGAATCAAGATCATTCATTTGTCAAGATTCACATTGTCTATCCCTTGATTTGCTATCTCACCACCAAAGGGAAATTATCAAAAACCACATTGTTAACATGGATAATGGATTCAACAAAGTTTTTCCCTTGTTTGACCCTTTAAATAAGGAGTTCTTTCCTGGCTTATGTATTATTTACATCTTTCCTAGTCATTTCTTTTTTTATCCTTATAACAAATGTAGTGATAACAACCTCAAAGCTCACTCTTGACAACTCGATAATATTGAAATCATGTCTCTTTAAGATCATTCTTATGCTCTTGTTGTTACTGATGCTAGTATCAAGAATAATATAGCAACCTCTATTACTCACATCTACATCTATAACAAACCTGTTATTAAAACTCTATACTACATGGTGAAAATTACCTTTACCAAAGCTGAACTCTTCTCTATTAGATATGGCATCAACCAAGCTGTCAATATTCCAGAGATTTCTAAAATTGTCATCATTACAGATTCTATTCATGCTATGAAAAGAATTTTTGATTCTTCTCTTCATCTGTTCTAAATACACACCATATCCATCTCAAACAAACTCAGGAAATTCTTTCTCCTCAGTATTAATAACTTGATTAAATTTTGGGAATGCCTAAGTCACTGCAATTGGTTGCTTCATAAAACAATGGATAGAGACACCAAACAGTCCTGCCAAATACCTTTATTTTCTTGCAAATCATCTTGGGACTTTAGCAAGAAGAATGAGTGTAACAACATCATAAAAATTGGAAGATGACTTTTCAAGCTTCAGATCTGAGGGGATGCCAGTTTCTCAATCTTGTTGATGACAACAACAATTCTATCAAATCCTCCTATGTAAATGGGAGGTCATGGTTCAAGCATTTTGGGCATTCTAACTCTCTGTGTGTAAGAGTGATGAGAGCTATAGTAAATCATGCTCCTATTAGTGAATATAAGTTGAGGTTTTTCCCAAGGAAAGAGTTTAAGTATCCATATAGTTTGTATCCTATCAAATCAGGACATCATATTTTTCAAGAATGTAGAAGATTTAACAAATATTAAAATCTGAGAAGAGATACAATAAGTCACTTTAAAGTTTGTAACACAACTATATGAAACTGAGGATAGGTCTTACTTATCCAGGCTTGAAACTGTGAGAAAATCCTGTCTGGAATATGAATAGTAGCACAGAATTATGTTCACCATCTCAGATATTTGACTGTCCTCATTCAGAGTACCATAAACATTGAAGACTAGTATGGACTTGTGGGTGTTTATATAGTATTTTCCCACAAAGCCATGATTAATAGAAATTTATATAGCTCTATAGTCCACTAGTGCTCACATAGAGAATGTTTTGAAGATATCAGTGGTTTTGAGAGCAACAAGGAGATTCTATGGACATCAAGAGTATTAATTGTCATATATAGGAATAATTTCTTTTTCTCCTTAGAGTATTTAGTAAGGACTATGAAGTTGGCATAGAGTATATAAAAAGGTATTTCTGATGGATCACTTTTACCTCAAGTACAGCAAACCTATTTACTAACAGTTAGAGCACACAAATTACTGGTTGCTCTACACAAAATCCTGATTTTCTATAATACTATTAGTACTGTTATTGTCTGCAGGCTCCAACTGTTGGCTAATCTAAATGTTATTTAATACATATAGATCCTCTATTAGCTCCTTTTGTTGCTTAGTAGTTAACTACCAAACATCCAATCTCACTAAGCTACATAGTTTACATTCTCACAGTAGTAATATCCTTTAACAGAGATAATGTAGAATTCATAGGCAGTGTTTATATCCATGGAGATATCTGCAAGGAGCACTGGTGATAGCTGGCATAGAAACAATAACAAGACAAGAAGTAGTTGCTTAGAGATAGGGATAATAAAGAAACTATGCTAGATATTATACTGGGTCAACTGGGATACTTCTTTTGCTTATTAGGCCTAATTCATTTCTCATGCAGCCTTAACTTGGATAGAGGGCTGATGTCTTTGGGCCTCTCTACTAGCAAAGTTGTAATCTGTTTCTGGATTGCTATTTTGAGCTCATAGCAGAACTTGACTTCTATAGTACAAGGATTAGTATAGCTGGCTTCTAACATTAGAGTTTGGAACTTATCAAGATAGTTCTCCATAGTGCAGCTCCCTGTCAGAGTTAAAGACATGAACTTAAGTTATTTCATTTTTTCTTTCTACTTTTCAATTTATTTTCAATTTATTTTCAATTTTTTAGACTTAGGATTAGGATATAACATGGTATCACACATGATTATCACAAATAGTCACATAGAAGAACATGGAAGGTTTCAGAATATTAACATTATATAGTATATTTACTATATATTGACAGATATACAATCTGTACTAAGAACTCTATTGAGTTCTCTTGTATAAGCCCTATATAATATTTCTTTCTTTCTTACTCTCTTATTATCCTTGACTAGGAGTAGCACTATCTTGGTCAAGAAGAATAACCAAACTCTAGGCTTAAGGAATATACTAGCTAGGTAGGAAAAACATGGTCATTTATCTTGTATTAAAGCCCACTTGTTATAACTCAAAGACCTTATTGTTGGTCAATAAGAAGAACCTTGTATTAGGGTTAACACAAGAGAACTCAATATGTTACAAACTCAAGATCTTAGAGTTGATCAAGAGAAAGAACCTTGTATTGAGGTTAACACAAGAGAACTCAATAAAGAGCTCTGTACAGAATAGTTTACCTTATATACTCAGACCCATGAGCTTATGGTCTATGCTAACTACTTTTAGCCTACCCTAAATAGCCATATGTTTGCCTTAAGATTAATATATGTTGCACCTGTGGTGTGATGTCATCCTTCTAAAACTGTTATGAATCAAAGCTCAAAGGGTTAAGCAATGAAACAACTCTTGTATTGAGTAACATAAGAGAACTTGATAAAGTTCCTAGTACAAAGTAGTCTACCTTATATACTACTACTCATGGTCTATGCTAACTACGGTGCACCCTACCCTAAATGACCATGTGTATGACATAAGGCCAGCATGTGTTGTCCATGCTGTTATGATATCACTTTATTCTAAAACCTTCTACTTCCTTCTCCTAAGTCCCGTGATCAGTTTTGTGACTACACCATCAACTCATGACTGATGTGACAGCGTGACTGATAAACCCTAACCCGAGTTGTTCTAAAAATAGAAAAGAAAAGAAAAAATAAAATAAAGTGAAAAGCGAAAAATAAAAGTTAAGTCCATTGTCAATGATCTTGACAAGAACCTTCTATATCCTTTTTGTGTGTCTTGTAACTTGTGACCATGTTATCTGATGTGACTGATGTGTGGCAACGTGATATAGTCACCCTAATCCTAGTTCTAAGAATAGAAAGGAAGATAAATTGAAAAGAAAATAAAAATGAAAAGAAAGTGAAAATAATTTAGAGTCTACTACTTTCAGTTTTGATATAATAGAGAAATTTGTACAAGATTGTCTATCTTATATACTAAACTACCATGGTCTATGCTACTACTTCTCTAGCCTACTCTAAATGACCATATGTTCACCTTAAAATCAATATATGTTGTACATATTGTATAATATCATCTTTCTAGAACCTTCTATGTCTTTCTCTGTGATCTTGTGACTTGTGACTATTACTGTGACTGTGTCATCTGATGTGACTGATGTGTGACATTGTGATCATAATATCACTCTAACCCTAACCTTAGATCTAAATAAAGAAAATAAAAGGAAAAAAAGAAAAAGAAAAGGGAATTAAATAAAGAAACAAGCATCCAAGCTTTGTATGTCTGACATCACTAGTGTTTGATAGATGTAAAATCTTGTATATATATGGTAAATAGCATTTTTTGTATAGAAGCTCCATACTACAAGATCTACTTATGATTTGTATATACAAGAGAATAGTAGCTGCTCTTAAAGTATCATTTAGAGTAGAATATTCTTCTTAAAACAAAATTATTTACAGTTTTCTTAGAACAGTAGTCAGTTATTTGAATATTTAGTAGACAATATGAGATTGAACTTAAAGAAAGCTCCTAGCACTTACTGAGATCAAGTCAAGTTTAGAGTATAAGTCAGAGAGAGAAGCTAGTACCAGCTTTGTCTTACTTCTATACACTTCATCACTGTTTATACTCCTACTACTATTATAATCCCCTATACTAATCAACTCACTCTTTTTTATTACAACATGAGTCAACATAACTTTAACCAAAATTTACTTTAAATAAGATAGTAGCAAAAGTAAATAGTGCTATTACAGATATTATTAGTAGCTAAGGGAAAAACAAGAGGAGAAGAAGAGACAGTAGCTTTAAGACCTAATACTGGGTCAAACATAAAAGTGGCTAAGCTACCAACATTCAATAAAGAGGTAAGCAGGGTTATAGCTTTATATTAGAATTAAGATAAGAGATGTTTTAGTAAAGAAACAAGTTCAATAGGTTTTATCATATATACAAGGAGGATCAGTGGATATATAGAAGGAGAATGTAATAAAGGATCTGGAGAATAGAAGCTTGGAGTTCATAATAGTAGAAGACTTTTTTACTAATATAAAACAAGAATTTCAGAATAGGGATAACAAGTTAGTAAAGATAACAGAATTAAAGAGGATAGATATCAGAGTTGAAGATAGTGAACTCTATTTATTTTCATTCTTCTTTTCTATTTTATTTTTGGACTTAGGGTTAAGGGTCAGCATGATATTACACATATGTCACATATCATGCAACTATGATTATATATCATAGAAGAACATAGAAGGTTCTAGAATAATGATGTCATACCACATGTTCTTTGAAATAGGCTAGGTTGAGTGTAGCATAGTAACAGAAATCAAGCAGAAAAGAGGTTATACTAGGATACAACAAGAACTATATAATACTAGCACTTAACTGCATACTAAATAATTCAAAGGAAATGATATCAGCTTCAGAAATTGGTAAAAGATATAGAAACAATGATATAGAAAATAATTAGAACATATAAAACTCTTCAAAGGCTTCTTGTATTACAAATTCAAGTTCTTAGAGTGAAACAAGCAAATGAACCTTGTATTGAGTTAACACAGGAGAACTCAATAGAGTTCTTGGTATAATGTATCTATTTTTATATACTACCTAGCAATGGTCCATGCTCTGCTATATCTAGCCTACCCTAGAGACTATGTGTTAGTTATAAGGTCAATATATTGTATATATTATATGATATTATTGCTTCTCAAACCTTCTATTATGTTTCTTGTGACTATGTGATCATATAACCCTTACTGTAACCATGTTATCTGATGTGACTAATGTGTGACAGTGTGATTGTGATGTCACTCTAACCCTAACCCTATATCTGCAAATAAGAAAATGAAAATTAAAATTAAATAAAAAAACTAAAGTCCAAGCTTCACATATCTGACATTTTGTCAATATGAAAGGATGAAGTTAGGAGGGATATTAAAAGGAATATACAAGATCTACTCACAAATACTTTTCCTTGTTAATACATTCCTAAATAGTAAACCTTACACTATGTAACAAGTTTCTTTGGAAGATTTAGCAAATAGATTGCAAAGCTTCTTAAGAGCCTCCAACAATACTATCTATTCCAAATGATGTATCCCAAAGGCATCTCTTAAGTCAAACCTTATAACTAAAGAGACCAACTAATACTTATCTCACCAGCCTTTCCTTAGCTGTTAGAATTCTCTGAAACTTGTTTAAAAGTGATAGTAGTTACTTACAATACTTACTTAATAAAATAGAGGTTAAACTGCTCTTGAGTAGAAATATTCAGATAGGGGTTTTCTCTTTTACTTCTCTCCACTCATGGCTTATATATTATTCTAAAAATCCAAAGAATAAATCTAAAGAACAGAAACTAAAACTAAGAAAGCTCTTTGAAGTCTTGAGATCACATGTTCCTCTTTCTATTTACAACCCAAAATTAGCCTAATACTCCTTTTCCTGCTCATAAGTACCAATTCTTTTCTTTTTTAGCATTTTTACCAGTTATTTCTACTCAAGAGTGTATTTCTGACTCTTCTGCCTTCTGATCAGTTGTTTTCCTGCCCTATTCTACTGTCCAAATGTTTGTGGCTATATCAATTGTACTCTCAAGTGCCTATTCCTTTTAGCAAGTAGGTAACATTGCTTTTTCTATAGTTCTCTAGAGAACAATGTCATGGCATATTTCTGTTATCACCAAGTGGCCTCTGTACATATATACAAGCTAGAGTAGCAAACAGCTATTTACAATACTCTGTCCAATAGACTTCAGACTTGAAGTCTAGTCTGTTTCATAGCTACCATACTGTCTCTCTAGTTTGTATCCACTTGAAAGAGTCTGAGGTATTATCTAGAAGTATAAAGTCTTCTTGCTAATATCTTCAAAGAGGTCTTATATGTCTAAAAACTCTACAAGAATATGTTCTTTTGTGAAAAAGTGTTTTCCAGCATAATAATGGACTATTAGCCAAGTATATATAAGATAGACACTTTGTAACTGGAACTCTATTGAGTTCTCTCATGTAAACCTTATACAAGGTTATTTTTTTGATTAGCCACTAAGTCTTGAGTTGTAATAGTGGAGTAAGAAGCAAAAATAATAGAAGAATTTGTGCAAGAATTCAGGAGAGTAGTAAGAGAAAGTGGGTTTGAAGAATAGGCATTGATAGAAAAATTTAAATGAATAGTACTATCTAGCAAAAGCTGATGGAGACAGAATGACAACCTTAAAGTATCAAACAATGGTATAAATAGGCAACAAATCTAAATAGGAATTAGAGAGTGTATCAGAAGAAAAAGAAATATTAAGAGATAAGAGAGAGACTGGAAACTCAGCATCAAGAGCAAATATGCTAGAAAATGCTAGAAGAGTACAAAGGCAATAATTGTTTCAACCTCAAATTTGGCCAAGAATGTCAGAATTGAAGACAATGGACTTTATTTATTTATATTTATTTTTCATTTTATTTTCTTATTTTGAACTTAAGATTAGGGTTTAGTATGATATTACATGGGTTACAGTTATAAGTCACAGTCACACAATCATGTGACATATATAAGAATACAGAATGTTCTAGAACAATGATATTATACCACATATCAATGGCATATAATATATATAGTCTTTAGGGTAAGCTAAAACTTATATAGCATAAACTATTAGTCTAGCATATATAAGGTAGATACATTGTAAAAGAAACCTTATCAAGTTTTCTTATGTAAACCTTATACAAGATTCTTCTTTTGAATATTCACTAAGTCTTAAGTTATAAAAAAAGAAACAAGAGTTTCAGTAGATGCTGACAAGGTCTACTTCAATAGAGGAAGTTGAGAGAATAAATCCAGTTATTATAAACCCATTACAAAAGCAGACAGTATTTATGTTAAGATACAACCTATATACAATGAATGTAGATTGTGGAAGAAATTGCTATAATTGTAAAAGATTTGGACATATTACAATGTACTTTAGAAGTTAGAGTGTTATAATTTGAATTTCTTAGAGTTGAAATAAGAACAGAATCTTAGATTGGGTTATCATATGAGAACTTGATAGAGTTCCTAAGTACAGTATATCTACCTTATATATATTTTGACTTATAGTCTATACTACCCTATCTCAGCCTAATTTAAAGAAACATGTATCAAATATGCTATATAACATTATTATTTTCAAACTTTCTATGACACATGATCATGATTGTGACTACATCATGTGACATGTGACATTATGCTAAACCCTAAACCTTAGTTCCAGAATAATAAAGGAAAATAATTAGAGTCTACTATTTTCAACTCTGACACAGAGGACGTTAGGTTATAAGAGGTAAAACAGCTGTCAGAATAATAATAAACATTGAAGAGAAGAGAAAAACTTAATAGTTCTTAACTAAGTTCTAATTACAATAAGTTTACAATACTCAGTAGTAGAGTAATAGACAATACATCCTGTTGCAACTTAAATAGAAACATGTTAAGAGAAGTGACAGTAAATATTGGACTAGAAAGGATTGATATATAAGAAGAAGTTATAGCAGAAGCATTATTGGATAGTAGAGCAATGAAATTGGTTATGATTTTGATGTTTGTAAGAAAATAAGGATTTAAATTGAGAGGCTTATTTATGTGAGAAATGTAAACAGTTTTTCCAAAATAAGAAGAAGCCAATCAAGCATATAGTAGAAGTAAATATTTATTATCAGAGACATAGGGAAAAAACAAAGATAGATATAATTGATGAAAACTAATATTGTTAAGTCTGAGGTTTAATTCTTAAATACAAAAGTATTTATGTAAAATAGTAATAGTCTATACACAAGATTTTTCCATCATATGATCAAAACTCATACCTAGTGGGGCTGCCATTAGTTATAGCAGATGTCAGGCTAATTTTAGAAGATAACTAATTATCTTACTATATTGATATACTTGTATCTCTATGAATACTTATCACTAAGATATATAATATATCATTAGAAACCATTTGATGAGTGCTTTCCAACACAAGTTCAATCATGTGAATCTGTTTAGCTATTCATGAGATATTATCCAATAAAGCTTTTACAGTTACTAATAACCTGATATCTCAGTTGTTTGTTGTTACTTTTATATATCCTGCATATGTGCAGATAGCCTTTATTTTGGGCTTCCTAGCACAACTTATTTTCTGAAAATTGGTTCACTGGTTGTGGATATACAAGCTAAATAAAGTTTGTGACAGTTCTCTTCTCTTAGAATTTTCTAGAGATGATTGTGTAGTTCAGTAATTTCTTGGACAATAAAATTGGGATTTTCTAGAGATTTGAAGTGCCTTGCTTTCCTGCCCAGTTGCTCTAACAGTTACACTATGATATGCTAATAGCTAAATATGAAGGGAGATGGAAGACAACAGATTTAGTGAAAAGGAATTACTAGTGGCCAGGAGTGATAAATAATGTAGGAAAGTATGTGGATATATACAATATGTGCCAAAGAATAAAGAATAGAATAGAGACACCAGTAGGCAATTTAATAGTGAATAAGGTATTAGAGAAATAGTGGATATATCTGACAGTTGAATTTATCACAAAGTTGCTATTAGTAACAGAAAATAATACAATCTTAGCACTATGTAATAGGTTGCCCAAGATAGTACATTTTATAGCAACAATAGAAGAAATATTAGTAAAAGGATTAGTGAGGCTGTTTAGAGATAATATGTGGAATTTGTATAGGTTACCAGAAAGTATGATATCAGATAGGAAACTACAGTTTGCAGTAGAGTTAATAAAGAAGCTAAATAAAATATCTGAGAATCACTATTAACCAGGATAACTTGCTTAGTAGTCTCCATAATAGATAACTATCCTAGATAAAATACTTAGTATATAAACTAGTATGTCAGAAATCTTCTAAGTGAACTTCGTTGTTTTCTATCTTTCTAGTCTTTCATAATTTCTCTTTTCTTTTATAGTTTAGCTTTGGGATTTAGCTAAGAGCACGATGCCATATCACACAAAGTATGACAGATGTCACAGTCACATTCACACAGTCATGTGACTTAGTAGAACATCATAGAAACTACTAGAAGAATTTAGATATAGCTTTAGAGTAGGTTGGAAATATACAGACCAACTCCTAGAAGTATATAAATAAACTACTCTGTAGTAGGGAATCTATCAAGCTCTCTTATGTTACTCAATACATAAGTATGCCTTTTGCCTTAACACTTAGGCTTAAGTATAACAGTTTAAATGCTTGACTTATGTGTAAAGGCAAGTTCTCTTACACTATTCTAAATTCTACTTCACAATCTCTGAAGATATAACCATATCACTATACAATATATAAGCTAAAGCCAAGGCCATTCACCAAAGTCCACAATTCTACACTCTTCAGACAAGTTTCTATACTTAGTCCAAAACTCTGTAAACTGTAAACTTCATAGATTTCTATCCTTAGGTGTAAATCATGTCTAACACTCAACCACTTCAAAAAATCAACAGCATCCAGAGAATCTTGTTCTTGTCACTGCTAAACTTGTTTATTTACATTTAGATATATAAGGAGTACAAGCTAAGAGATGCTTTTTTTGTTTGTTGATTTTTTTCAAAATCTATAAAAAAAAGAATGTTGGATCACAGATGACATGAAGGAATTCTTGATACAAGAGGGTCAATAGAAAAATGGGGTCTAGAAAACGGTGATAAGAGGTAGTATATCTGCAGAAGTAGGGGCTAGGTTTGATATTAAGGTTTACAGATTATAGAGTTGGCTTATTATTAAGGTAACTAGGCAAAAGTGCAAATAATTCAGATGCTTCAGAAAGACCTAAGTATTTACAGAGTACTCCAGAAAACTCTAAGAGAACAAAATAGGATTACTGGAAGTGATAGCTACTCTATGTAACTAGGCTTTATCCTAATCTTTTAGAATATCTTATATAAGAAGAATGATGACACTAGTATGGTCAGGAATTATAAAAATAATAGTAGACTCTTTAATATAGAATGTTATCTAATATTTGGTATTTTGGAATTCTGAATATTGAAAGAGATCTGTTATCTAGTATTTTAGAGTTTCAAATGCAAAATGACTTGAGATAGGTAAATTTTGAGCCTATGGATACAAAATGGGAAATCCCTTACATCCACCTCTTATTCTAGATTGCTATGACTTGAAGCAAGAAGTACTGGTTAAAACCTGATTTTTAAAAAGTATACTACTTAAATAAACTATAGATTCCAGAAGTTTAGCCAGTAAAACTCCACTACTCCAACTTGTATGAATGTATCTAAAGTATTTTCCCAGGAGTTCATTTCCAGTCCAAATCAATATTAAGATAAAAAACACACTCTATTACAACTTAAGTCTTAGTATAGGAACAAAAGAGTAATCTTGTATTGGTTAATACAAGAAAACTCAGTAGAATTCCTAGTATAGATGAGTTTACTCTCTATGTCTCTGGTGTATAGTCTATATGCACTTTATATCTAGCCTACCCTAAATACTTTGAGTCATATATATAAGAGTTACATTAGCAAAATATATAATATTACCTTTCTTTTGTGTTACATGGCATTGTGACAGTTACAGTGGCAGT
>Ga0157364_1002646_pt1 | contig 16858 bp, 20 predicted proteins | sample AttsexASBM2_FD_111476 | JGI IMG/M metagenome (GOLD analysis project Ga0157364, IMG submission 111476) | Fungus gardens microbial communities from leaf cutter ant in Ribeirão Preto, State of São Paulo, Brazil - Atta sexdens ASBM2 | ecosystem: Host-associated > Fungi > Mycelium > Unclassified ... | reverse complement strand
AGTCTTGTGACTACGCCATCAATTTGTGACTGATGTGACAGCGTGACTGATGAACCCTAACCCGAGTTGTTCTAAAAATAGAAAATTAAAATAAAATAAAGTCCACCGTCAACGATCTTGACACTGATGTCACTTAAATACAAGAGTTGTCTTTTGTTCTATTGCTTAAACTTAAGTCATAACATCTCTCCAGACCTTATTATCATTAACAGAGAAGAAAATTAGGATGTTGAGAAGATTCTAGACAGCCATTGGTATCACAAGATATACTAATATCTGATCAAGTGAAAATATTTCAGACTAGAAGCAAACTTATGAGAAAATGCCATAGATATTTTCACATCTGATTAAGTGGCTGAGTTTTACTATCTTAATTTACAGCCCCATGGTTCATTTGTTTGGCAGATTTCTAAAGCATCAGATCCTAACCAGTATCTCTTGCTTCAAGTCATATTAATCTGGAAGAGAGTGTAAATATAAGAGGATTTTCTACTTTATCCAATTCAAGTCTAGTACCTACTAAAGCTCAAGCAAATCTTATGATTATCTTATTCTCCAAGCTCTATACCAATGTTCCATCACAACACTATCATACCTTCTCAATTTTTACAACACCTTCATAAATACCTACTTATTCTCTTATGACTATTGACCTGCCTTCTTTAACTACCAACCAATGAGCCCCTACTATATAACAATATTCTAACAAGATTCCTGACCACATAACTTTATCACTCTGTAGTTAATTATGGTTTATATCTTGTTATCTGAGATCTGATAATAAGCTTCTTGAAAGTCTAAATAAGCAACTTATGTTATCCATGTATATGGAATATAGAAAATAGTATGACCTTCAGCTTCAATTTTTGTACTGCACTTTTACTAGTCATACTGATCACATATTTTGGGAGAAATACTTAGGATGTTGTTGGTAGACAAGTCTACTGAAAGGTAGAAGGTATGTTGTTACTAATACCAGAATTTAGTGATAGTTTTAGTTGATTTTCAGAATGAGGCTTTTATAGTATAACTACTGGCTTATATACTAAGTATGCTATCTAGAATAGTTATCTAAAAATAAAGACTGCTAAGCAAGTTACTCTGGTTTTAGTAATTCTCAGATGTCTAGGATGGAGATCCATAGAGCTGTCAAGAGTTTAGCAAGGATATCTGAGGTGAAATAGAGGATGTGATCTACACTGGAAAATGTTAGAAAGTGTGGATGAGAAAGAGTATATTATCTGTGGTTTAAAATAGATATAGCCAGATCATAATGTAATAAGTTAGGTTACCAAATGTTCTATTTAATGTCTTACTTGATTGGTATGGACTCTTAGGTACTTAGAGTAGCTGTATCTCTGGAAAATCCTATTCTGGTCTCTTAGAATTTATCTGGAGATGAATTTTGTATGCAACATCATTGGACAATAGCACTTAGGATTTACCTAGAGTTATAAACTTTACTGAATCACTGTAGTCTTCACCCAGTTGATCTAATACTTATGTTCTTTCTAAAGCTTGAAGCACAAAATCCACACCTCTACTATAGTTATTTTGATAGATATGGATTATTTATGAAAACAAATATAAAATATCTAAGATATAAATTGTCAGACTTCAGAAAGATTGTCAGGAAAACCAAGCAATATTTATGGGATTATGTAGAGTTCATGATCTTCAGAGAATTCCTAGCTATATTTTTTGCAGCTACTAAGTCTACAACTTATTTTTAGAGAATTCTAAAAGAATAGGATAAAGTTTTTCAGAGATGACAATTACTCTCAATACTTAGAAGTTCATTCCAACTAGGCAAGATATTAGGTAGAATACTTGATAATCTAATTACAGAATAATAGAGCTAGGTGGTCAGAAATTCTGATTAGACTAGTGTTAGGTAGAAAATGAAAAGAAGATCATGTGCTTCTGAGACCTCAGAAGACTTTTTCAATTGTTTTAGTTACATTCTTTGTTTTTATTTCTTGTATTTCTAGACTAATATAAGCCATGAGTAGAGAGGAAGAAAAGAAAGAACCTCCTATTCAAATTCCTCTACTTGTATACAGTTCAATTACTATTCTCCTGAGTGAGCATCACTAGTACCTAGCTTTCACTTTTGGACAAATTTCAAAGAGCTGTAGTAGCCTGGAAAAAACTAGCAAGATGAGTATTGGTTGGTATTATTTATTTACTAGATTTCTCAAGAGAACTTGTTACATAGTGTAAGGTTTACTGTTTAGGAGTGTGTTAGCAAGAGAAAGCATTCATGGGCAGATATTTATCATATATTATTTTAATTAGTGAATACATTGAATATTTCTAGTACTAAACCTCAAGAAAACATCCTAAAGCCTTATAAACATCACATAATAGATGTTGAAGACAATTCACCTAAAGGTCATTCTATATCACCCAGCAATACTAGCCAAAGAGATATGTCAACTTCTTCTGCTGCCTTCTCAATGGATTATATGGAATAAGTATAAGCTCAGTCAACAAAAGAGACATGGGCTAATCAAGTCAAGAATGGAGATACACAAAACTTCTCTTTCCTATACACCTATGGAGCCTTCTTTTGTAGAATCTATAGATAAACACATTCAAATGCCTCATAATAATAACACCAACTATATGGTACCCCCTTAAGGTTGAAATCCTCAGCTATTTCTCAGCAAATTAATTAACTAGCTGATCTCCAAATTTGAGATGGTAACTTCACACCTATTTCATTATTTGGTATTAACAAATATTTGGCTGGAAATGCCAGAAACATTATGTGTTTACTTTATAGAATTGCAATGTTTATCAAACAATGCCCTTTAGGTAACAATTCAGCTGTAGATATCCCCCAAATTTTGAAATTTGGCTTTGCAGTATGGGAATTCATAAAACTCATTTACAAATCAGAATAGGACAAGTTAGTCACTAACAATAAGGAAAAGACATTCTAGCAATGCATATTATTACAATTCAATAAAAAAAACTACATCAACACCTAGCTCAACAAATGATAAGAGAACAGAAGCCTCAAGGAACCTCCCTTCCATTCTCCTAGCTAAGCAAGTCTATTTTGGCTAAGTCAAAATTTTACAAGAAGAACCAATTTGTTAATGGCAATAACAAGTTATATACAAGCTTCCAAGTATAACATGAATAACATCATCAAGATTAAAGATGTCTTGTCCAAATTATTGAATAAAAGAATTGTAGAAATTCACAATATGGTAACCAATAAAGAGAAGAACAACACTTCTTTCTCTCATACCACCATCTTACATAGTAGCGCCTAACAGACAACTAGCAAATAAATCATTTCTGAATTCCTCTATTCACACTATTCCCCCTACAAACACCAACTTACCAACTGTGAATCCTAGTAACCCCACAGGAATGGACATTTCCAAAGGACAAAATCCTGACAACCACGACTATGTGAGAGGCAGAAAACCCTCACAAAGCCCAAGTTGCTCTAGAGACACATCAATGTCTTCAACAGCATCTTCTACCATATACCATGAAAGAATGAAGAAGAACAATGATATGGATGTCGATGAAGATGAAAACTCCTTTCCTGAGCTGTCCTACAAGACACCTCAAGAGAAAGAACGTCAGCTTAGTAAGGCAACTGAGAACAACACTAATACCAGGTCTCCTTGTGGTAACCTCAATGTTGACGCCCCGACTCAACATGCTCTTAATAACAACCCCACCTCACCTCCTCCTCAAGGCTCTTCTGCGATCAATGATGAAAATGTGTTCATCAACATTCAATTACTATATGATCCTAATGCTCCTACTGACCCTGAGATCTAGAACAGTGGTTTCCACCCCATTTCCCTCCATGGCTCTATCGAACACATTGCGTCCAATGTCAAAAACATCAAAGATTCTCTTAAATTCATGGCCAAATATATCACAAGCAAACAGCTTGAACTGTTGAAAGCTAATGATGTGATAGACTTTGTTGGCATAGGAGATGCGGTGTGGAATTTCATTTCCTCCATATATGAATCTAACTGGGATGCACTTCACACTGACAACAAATCTAATACTCTTAGGAGAAAAATTGCAGCTAAATTTACTCCTAAGACTCAAACAGCTCCCAAAAAACCCACCAAGGAAACCTCCAAGTCTACTCCGGCTAGCATCGAGAAAATCCCACCTCTGATCCCAGCCAAATCTCAAAAGGAAATCAATGTCATCTCCAAATACTTTAAGAACAAACAAATAGAAATTACAAATCCTGGAAACAGTAAGTCGTACGCTCAAGTATCTAAATAGAGCACCAGCACATTGGATGTTATCAAAATCAAGAACATGTTTCCATCTATTGGAGCAAAGAAGATTGATCAAATAAACGAAATCGTTAAGGGATCTCCTAAGCCCAAACATCAAATCAATATGATGACAAAGGGACCTTCACACAAACAGGTCATTTTCCCGATGAGCAGTGACAACAGGGATAGATTCATGAAAAACTCAGCTATTCACATTGCTAACCTCAATAGAAATTTGAACAACACGAAATCCAAAGTTTCGGTAGATGTCATTTGCCCAGACCCGTCCGGCATCACCATTATAACTAACAAGGTATCTCAGGCATCCAACCTCACTATCATTGAAAAATATGTCAAGAATTCAGAAAATATCAACTTATCTCAAGTTGATATGCCCTGCCTTCCTCAGTCCAAATCCTATCTCAAGATCATAGGTATTCCTTACTTCCCAAATGGTAACCTCCAAGACTGTCTTAACACCTCTGATGTCAAAACAATCATCAAGCAAAACCACATCTTCAACAACATCACCCTTGCATCTAAGCCAAGAGTTATTAAAGTTTCACCCAAATTGGACATGGATATCATATGGATTGATATCTGGGATGTTCAAAGTGGCGTGAAAGCCAAGGGTCTCGTCAATAGGTACTTCAATTTTGGGAGCTTCATTGCTACAATCAGGGGTGCTAATGCTAATCCCGGTGTCCCCCAATGCAAAAACTGCTGGAGATGGGGACATTCAACCTTCTCGTGCAAAATTCAAGGATCAAAATGCATCAAGTGTAATGGCTCCCATAAATCAGAGAACCATTGTGAATTTGGATGGTGTTGTAAGACAAATGAAAAATCAAATCCTCCTCGACTTGAAACAAAGAAAGGAGAACCATGCCCCCACTCATTCAAGTGTTCAAATTGTCGAGGAGATCATCATGCCAACTCTGTCTAGTGCTCTTTCTAGAAACATCATTTCAACAGTGAATGGCAACAAAAGAAATATGTCAAGATCTGTGAAAACAGGACCAAATCCATTTGCTCTACAGAGAGCGCTGATGTTATGATCTTACTCCTTAGGGTTGGAAGTAAGAACAACTCTTGTATTAGAGAAACACAAGAGAACTCGATAGAGTTCCTAGTACAGAGTAGTCTATCTTATATACTAGTACCTATGGTCCATGCTAACTACTGTGCACCCTACTCTAAATGACCATGAGTATAACATGAGGCCAGAATGTGTTGTCCATGCTGTATGATGTCACTTTGTTCCAGAACCTTCTACTCTATTCTCCCAAGTCCTATGATCAGTCTTGTGACTACGCCATTAATCTGTGACTGATGTGACAGCATGACTGATAGCCCTAACCCAAGTTGTTCTAAAAATAGAAAAACAAAACAAAATAAAATAAAATAAAATAAAATGAAAAAGTGAAAATAAAAGTCAAGTCCATCGTCAATGATCTTGACAGCTGAGCTTCTTCAATGATTGTTCAAAATCTCAGAGTATTTTTGCAAAAAGTTCGAAAGAACTCGCTCATTGTCAATGTCTTACTTGAGACTCAAACTCAATTCGACATCATATTCATCCAAGAACCCCCATGGTCTAAAATACACAAAATTCCTAGCGCTTCGAGTAGCGAAGGAGAAGATCTCATAGGAACATCCTACCATCCCAACTGGTTGTTGTTTGCCAGAAATCCTACTAATAGGTTGGACTCTCCCAGAGTCATTACTTATATCAACATCCATCTCTCCTCATTACGGTTTTCCCTTTGCTCTGACGTTATTAATCATAGAGACGTACTTCTCATTTCATTCTTCAACAACAGTGTGTGCTACTATATTATGAACGTATATTCCAACTTGTCCCATATGGCCTTAAAATACCTTAAGGATATTGAGGTCAACATTGATAACATGCTTGTAATGACTGGGGACTTTAACATCAGAGATAGTTTATGGGACTCTTCCTTTCCCCATCATTCTTCTATCAGTGACAATCTTATGATCATTGCAGACTCATTTAATTTAACATTATCGATGCCTACTAACCCTTCCCCCACTAGATTTTCAGATACAGCAGGTGAAGCCAACTCAGTTATTGACCTGATGTTCCTACAATATGGATCTAGTGAACTTAATCAACATTCGATCCATCCAGACAGTTGTTTATCCTCAGATCATGCACCCTTCACCATCACCATTCTAATTGTTAATGTGTTCATCAATACCTCCAAATTATCGATTCCTCCAAACAGCAAACAAGAATCCGCTTTTGTCAAAGATATCATTTTAATTTTCAAAAACCTTGAAACAACTAATATTACTGACAAAGATAATCTGGAAAGCATTGTCAATCATGTCGAGACCTCTATCAATCGAGCATGGACCAAGAATGCAAAACACTCGAGACTCTTGAAACACTCCAAGCAATGGTGGATGGAAGAGTGCAGCAAATCCCTTGACAATTATAGGATGACAAGAAGTCTGGAAAATTGGAAGACGTTCAAAAGAGTCATCAAGAATACCAAATGCTCTTTCTTTGACCTAAAGATCCAGGAAGTTGCGAATAAAAGTCCCGGTTCTTGGGAGTTAATGAACTGGATCAACAGGCACAAGTTACCAGCCACTGAAGCTATCAAATTCAATGGACAGCCATGCATTACCCCAGACAGCCTATGGGGTACCCTCTATGATACGTTCAATCACGCAATCGATCGTCAAGTCGATGTTGATGTACTTAACAAAATCGAAAGCAAAACCACTTCTTTATGGGAACTTTTTTCCTTACACGAGTTTAGGAGTGCAATCAAAAAGTGCAATAATTCGTCGGCCCCTAGCCCAGACAAAATCACTTGGCACTATCTCAAATTTGCTCTCAATCAAGAAGAGTGCCTTTCCAATATTATCAACATTGCTAATGCATGCATTAACTTAGGTCACTGACTGAATTACTTCAAGTGTTCTTCAACTGTAATCATACTCAAACTGAACAAACCGGCATATAACCACCCCAAAGCTTTCCGCCCCATATTTCTCCTTAATACCTTAGGAAAACTCATCGAAAAAGTCATCACGGAAAGAATTCAATTCATCATCGCAAGAAATAGCTTCATCCATCCGAGTCAATTAGGCAGCTTAAAAACCAAATCTACCTCTGATGCAGGTGTAGCCCTTACTCACATAGTCTGCTCAGGTTGGACTAAGAACAAGTCCACAAGTGTCCTCGCCTTCGACATTGCACAGTTCTTCCCATCGCTTAATCATTGCCTTCTTACTATCATTCTTAGAAAAGCAGGACTTGAGCCAAAAGTGGCATCGTTTTTCACAGGTTACTTGGTTAAAAGAAAAACTAATTACACCTGGAACGAATTATCTTCCCCGAACTTTGAAGTGAATGTGGGAGTAGGCCAAGGGTCTACCCTCTCTCCTATCTTGTCGGCCCTTTATCTTTCTCCGTTTTTATATATTCTAGAAAAGCGTCTTAAAAACCTAAAAATCCCTGTTTCTTTCATTTATTTTGTGGATAACGGTCTTATTATATCACAGAACAAATCAATTGTCATTTCAAATTCTCAACTCTTTTGTAGTTACAACGTTTTATCTAAACTTCTTGACAGTTTCAGTCTCATCATAGAACACTCCAAGACTGACATTTTTCATTTCAACAGATCTCATGGCGTATTTAACCCCCCGCCCCTCAATCTCTCTGCCATTGGAGGTCCTATTCTCAGGCCCAAAGACTCATGGAAATACTTAGGTTTTATCTTCAACTGAAAGCTCAACTTCCACCAACATATCGACTTCTACTCGAATAAGGCCATCTCTATGGTCAAATATATGAAAATTCTTGGGAATTCATCAAGAGGTATCAACCCAATTCAAAAACACTTACTGTACAGATGCTGCATTCTCCCTATCGCTCTATACGGTTTCCAACTATAGTTTTACAACAAAGCTCCTCTCTCATACCATATGAAAATCTTGGGCAAAATGCAGAGAAAAGCTGCTATTTGAATCCTGGGTGCCTTCAAGACATCTCTATCAGAAGGCCTAGAAGCTATTGCAGGCTTAATCCCCATCAAATCTCATCTCCAGAAACTTGTGGGTAGATCTCAACTGCAATCAGCTACACTCCCTTCAAACCATCTTATAAGGACTCTCATGGACAACTACTCCGACACTCATGCCAAACTTAGTCTATACTCCATCAACTCGCTCACAAGTCATCAGAAGACCATTACCAAGGGTCATCTTATTAATTCAAACAATAAACTTTATGGAGTTTTTCTGGCTTTCTCTCCTTTTCATCCAGAATTTAATCCGGGTTCTAGAATTGTTGACCTTTTTCCTGATCGCTTTTCCTTTAACTTAGCTAGTAAAGAGAAAAACAACAGAAAACACTCTCAACAACTCGACGAAATGACATTGCAATCATCTTCTTCTCCACACATGGCCATCATTGTAACAGATGCTAGCATCAAAAAAGACATCACTACATCTATATCTCATGTGCATATATGCAACCACCCTTTGACAAAGACGGTTCACTATGCAGCATACGTCACAAGTACTGAAGCAGAACTTTTTGCCATCAGATGCGGCATCAACCAAGCATGCAGCAAAAAGGACATATCCAAAATTGTCATCATTACTGATTCCATTCATGCCACAAAGAAAATCTTTGACAGTAAATCCCATCCATACCAACTCCACACAATAGCCATCCTCCAAGAATTATGTTGGTTCTTTGCCAAAGACCAAAACAACTCTGTCAAATTTTGAGAGTGTCCCAGTTGTCTCAAATGGAGACTCTACCAAGCGGTTGACAAGGATTCCAAATCATTCACCTCCTAGCCCATACTTCCAAGTCAAATATCTTGGGATTATTGCAAAATGATCAACAGCGATAACATCATCAGTCAATGGAAGATGACATTTCAAGTGTCAGATGGAAAAGGGAAGAACTTTCTTGATCTAGTTGGCAACGATTACAAAGACATTGAACCATCTTATATCAAAGGCGGCCCCTGGCTCCAAGCATTCAGTCACTCGAACTCGTTATGCACTCGTGCTACTAGAGCCATCACCAATCATGCCCCAATAGGAGAGTACCACCTTAGGTTCTTCCCTAATGAAGATTTTAAGTGTCCTTGTGGAAACTATCCTATCGAATCAAGGAGGCATATCCTTCATGATTGCATGAGGTTTAATGGGTATTGGAACCCTAGAAGAGATTTGCTCTGTCATTTTGTCATGTTCTTGATAGCTAACCCCAAAGCTTTTGTGTTCATAGACAATCCGCACTCCGTTGCTTCAAATTGATTTTGGAATGACCTGTGCTATTCCTTCTATTTCTCCTCTTGGATTCTTTCGACTTGTTCCTTTAGTTCTTTTCCTATTTTCTATTTCTCTTTCCTTTTTTGTCTCTTCATGTAGTCTGCTCCTATTGTATGTAGTTACAAAGTAGCTACCACGGTCTGCCACCGCGCGCCGTGTAATAAATTGTTGATTTAAAAAAATAAAGAGAAGAAGATCAAACTGAGAATCAATATGACTACCAAGAGTCTCTCTAGAAAATAGGTTATAATTCTGATAAGTACTAACAATTTAGAAGCCATCATTTCTCAAGCTAATGAACACATTGTGAATATCAACTATCTATTAAAAGGTGCAAAATCTGAAATTTTGGCTGATTTCATTTGCTCCAATAACAAAGAAGTAATCATTACTACCAACAAAGCTGCTGTTGTATCTAATCTTATAATAATAAAAATATATATCAAAGGTGTAGATAATATTAAGTCAGAAAATATTTCTAGCCCTCATGTTAAAGTTGTAAAAGATAGACTTTATTTTTTTATTTTTTATTTTTGGGAACAAGAGTTAGGGGTTAGTATGACATTACATCTCACAGTCACAAATTGTCACACATCAATCACAGTTACAATCATACTATTACACAATCATATAATACAAAAGAAGACAGTAGAAAATTTTGGAAGGATAACATCATACAATATGTTATATACATGGTCATTTAGAATAGACTAATATAGTAGAGCACAGACCATTAGTTTTAGATATATAAGGTAGACAATCCTGTACAGAGTTCTCTATTGAGTTCTCTTATATTAACTCTAATACAAGATTCTATTCATTAATTTACTCTAAGATCTTTGAGTTGTAACATCTCATCTCTCCCAGTCAAAATTATATCTAATATTTTTAGAAATATCTTATCTGCTGGAAAATTTGAACTTTTCCATCACTCTTAACATTATAGAGGAGGTAATTAAGAGTTCTTATCTTTTTAACAATATCACATTAGCTTCTTATTTTCAAACCATCAAAACTTCCCTAAAATTGGACATGGCAGTTGTATAAGTGAACATTTGGAACTCTCAAAATGAAACTAAAGCTAAAGAACTCATCAGTAGATATTTCAATGTCAGATGTCACATTGCAACCATTTGAGAGACAAATATGAATCCTAGAGTCTTACAATGCAAAAATTGCTGGAAATGTAGTCATACAACTTTCATATATCATACATATTGTTACAATCTTAAGACCTTAGAGTGGGTCAAGAAAAGAAACCTTGTATAGGGTTTACTATCACAAATAAGCTATTCACTGGTTGTGATACTTGAAATTAATGGTGTTTCAGAGGTTCAGTATAAGGATATAATGATAATAGATGATGAGTAATATCAACAGAAATAATTGATGTTGTTAAGTCTGAGGTCTAATTCTCAGACATAGAGGTATATATACAAAAAAGTGATAGTCCATGTACAAGCTGTCGCCATCACATGATCAAAACTTATATCTAATGGGAGCTGCTATCTGTTATAGCAGCTGTCAGGCTAATTTTAGAAGGTAACTAACTATGTTACTACATTGATATGCTTGTATATCTATGAATACTTATTGCTATAAGATATACTATATATCATTAGAAACCATTTTATAAGCACTTACCAATGCAAGTTCAATAGTGTAGATACATCTAGCCATTCATGAGATATTAGCAAACAAAGATTTTATAGTTAATGATGACCTGATATCTCAGTTGTTTGTTGTCACTTCTGTACATCTCACATATATGTGAATAGCTCTCATTTAGGGCTTTCCAGTGTAACTTAGTTTGTGAAAATCAGTCCACTGGTTGTGGAGATACAAGCTAAATGAAGTTTGTGACAGTTTACACAAGAGAACTCAATGGGAAACTCTGTATAGGATTGTTTACCTTATATACTAAAACTCCATGGTCTGTGCTAACTACTTATAGCCTACCCTAAACAGCCATATGTTTGCCCTAAGGTTAACATATGTTAAATAGTTAGAGTCCATTATCTTGAACTCTGACATTACCCTCTCTTCAAGATTTCCCCTCTGGAGAAACTGACTTCCATTTTCGCCAGTTCCTCTCTAATTTCCTCAGATATTCCTCCTCAAACTTTCCATCATCCCACCCATACAATATTTTCACCATGTATTTTCCTGATAACTTCCCCCTTCTAAAGTCTTTTTCCTCCATTATATTCAACTTCTCTTGTCTTCTTACTTTAGTACTCATTCTTCTCTCAAATTCCTTCACAACTTCCCTTGCATTCCCTAGATCCTTTTCCCTCTTCCATATGTTATGCTCCGCTGTAAACCTCTTCTATCACACCAAGTACTTTACTACTCCTCTTATTTTTTGTTTATTTAAAATTTTTTCTACCTCCCATTCTTCTACTTCTTCTACTTCCACTGGTTTTGTTTCTTCTGCTTTCTGTCCCTCTACTTGTTCTTTGTATCATACTACTCAAATCATGTTCACTACTAGGTAAATTCTCATTGAAGCTGGTAGTCATAATTTAACCACATTAGTAGACATTAATGATATATAGACCAATATATCAGTCCACTAATTTCTTTGCTGGTCTTTCCTTGAACACCAAGTCTTTTGTACTCAACATCACCTTATCTCCTATCTTCCATCTCTCTCCCTCCTTCCTTCTCCTATCTGCTTGCCGCTTCATTTCTTCCTGAGCCTTCCTTAATGCTGCTTCTGCCTCCTCTTGTACCTTTTTCATCCTTTCTACAAACTCTGTCACCTTCTCCACCTTTCTTTTTTTCTTGATATCCACCCCCATTCTCAATTCTCTCCCATAGTTTGCCATAAATGGAGATACTTTTGTTGGCGAATGTACTTTGTTGTTGACTGCAAATTCTGCTGACACTAGCTATTCTGGCCAATCCTTCTGTCTATGATCTACAAAGAACCTAAAATATTGTTCTAATTCCTGGTTCATTTGTTCAGTCTGTCCATCTGTCTGTGGGTGGAAGGATGTCAATAATTTGGTTTCAATTCCCAATATTTGATTCAGCTCCTTGGTCATTTCCACTGCAAACTGTAGTCCCCTATCTGACACCACACTTTCTGGCAAGCTATGCAGCTTCCATACATAGTCCCTAAACAATCTTGCTAATCCCTCCACTGATGTTCCTTCTGTTGTTGCTACAAAGTGTGTCACTTTGGACAACCTATTGCAGACCACTAGAATTGCATTCTTTCCAGCTACCAATAGTAACTTCGTAATGAAGTCTACTGTTAGATATGTCCATGGTTTCTCTGGTATCTCACTCAACTTTAACTTCCCTGCTGGTGCCTCCATCCTATTCTTTATCCTTTGACACATGTCACACCTATCCATATACCTCCCCACATCCTTCATTACTCTAAGCCACCAGTAATTCCTCATTACCAACTCTATTGTTTTCCATCTGCCCCCATGTTCTGCTACTGGCACATCATAATGTAGCCAGATTATCTCTGCCCTCAATTCCACATTCTTTGGTACATATACCTTTCCTTCCCTCAACACTAAATCCCCTTTGATTTGCTACTTATCTCCCTGTAGTACTTTTACTCCTACCTTTTTTATCTTCTCTACTATTCTAACTACTTCCTTGTCCTTACTCCTTGCCCTTTTTATTTTTTCTACTATGTCTACTTCTGGTCCTTCTATTACTACTTCTGCTAAACTATGAATCCATTGTTCTTTTATTAAAGTCTGATTATTATTATTATTTTCTACTCCTACTTTCCAGTCTGGTCTTCTGCTAAGTCCATCTGCTTTCCCCATTTTTGTGCCTAGTACATGTTTTAAAGTGAAGTCAAACCTAGACAGGTATAATACCCAATGAGCTTGTCTTTGGTTCAACTTCTGCACTTTCATGAAGTATTCCAAGCTCTTATGGTCTGTCCAGATCTCAAACTTGAACTTTGCGTCTTCTAACAAATGTCTCCAGTTTTCTAGTCCCCTTATAACTGCCAACATTTCTTTGTCATGAATTTCATAATTTCTCTCAGTCTCATTTAGAGATTTTGAAAGAAATGCCACTAGTCTCTACTTTCCATCTTTGCGCTCCATTGACAACACTCCTCCTGTAGCATAATCTGATACATCTACTTCCATCCTCATTTTTTTATCTAAGTCCAGTGCTGCTAACACTGGTTCTTTTGTGAACCTCTTCTTCAACTCCTTAAACACTCCTTCTTGCCTCTCCATCCATTCCCACTTCTGATCTTTTTTCACTATGTTGTGTAATGGTCTTGCTATAGATGCAAAATCTTTAATGAACCGGCAATAGTAATTTGCCAGTCCTAAAAACTTTTGTATGTCCTTGACCCCTTTTGGAGTCAGCCAATCCAACACTCCTTTTACCTTCTCCTCCTCCATCTTGATTCCTTCTGGTCTTATTACTACCCCTAGGAATCCTACTTCCTTTACCTTCCACTTACACTTCTCTGGCTTCATATACAAGTCATTTTCCACCAGTCTCCTTACTACTTCTTCTACTACTTCATCATGTCCCTTTTCTTCCTCTGTTCCTACTATTATATCATCTATAAAACTTGCTACTTCCCCAGTGTTGATTAGATCCCTAAGAATCTCATTCATTATGGTCTGGAACATTGTAGATGAGTTTGTTAGTCCAAAGAACATCACTGTTGGTTCGAATGACCCTTCCAGAGTCATAAACACTGCCTTCTACTCATCCCCTTCCTTTATCTGTATATTATTATACTCCTACCATAAATCTAATTTAGTAAATACTTTCTTCATACCTATGTTTTCTACAATGTCAGAAATTAAGGGTAAGGAATAATTATTTTTAATTGTCCATTCATTTAAATACCAATAGTTCTGTGCTATATGCTTCTTACTGTCCTTCTTTCCTACAAAAAACACTAGTGCCATTTGAGGTGATTTTAAGGGTCTGATATATCTTTTTCTCAATTGTTCATTAATGAACTCATGCACCTCTTCCCTCTCTTCTCTTGATAGTGGGTACACCTTTCCTTTTCTTGGTACAAACCCCTCCTTTGTTTCTATTGCATGATCCCATAGCTTTCTAATAGGCATTCTTTCTGACTGCTTCTTCCCAAACACATGGATCCACTTGTGAAAGTACTCTGGCACCAACTTTTTTACTTCTTCTTCAGACTTTGCCACTTTTTCTTCTTCATTCCAAATCTTTCATTCTTCTGCTATCTTTTTTATTTCCATTGTTTTTTCTTTCTTCGATTTTCTCTTCTTTTTTTCCTCTTCTTTTCTTTTTTTTTTCTCCTCTCATTTCTTTTCTTCCTCTTCCTTCTTTTCTTCCTCTTTCTACTTTTGCTATCCTGACTTTTCTTGTTTTGGCCTCTACTGCTTTCCACACTCTTCTGGGCACCTCGTCATCTTTACTTCTCCTGTTCTCCAGTTGATTTCAAGATTATGGCAAGCAAATCATAGCATTCCCAAAATTACACTCCATTTTTGTCCTCCTATTACATCTATTTCCATCCTTTCTCTGTGCCCTTGGTAGTAAATATTTACTTCTACCATATGTTCAATGGGGCCTTCTTTGTTCAAGGAACCATCTACATTTCTTATATATATAGGTCTTTTCATCTTCTTCAGTTTGAACCCCTGCTTCCTTGCAAATTCTGAACTTATTACTAACTCTGTTGCCCCACTATCTAATAATGCCTCCACTGTTACTCCTTCTTGTGTGTTCACTCTTTCTAGACCAATCTTCACCATTACTTCTCTTAGTCCTTCCTCATTGTTTAGGTCATAGCAGGGTATATTGTTTATTGCTCTACTGAATACTGTGTACCTATTGTTGAGACTTAATCAAGGAGTATTAAGTCTCGCTCTCCATTTAAATTTTGTTGCCCATTTCCTCCTTCAATCCTTCTCTGTCCATTATTCTCGTTTCCCCCATATTCCAGTCTTCTTCTCTCTCCAATTCTGTTCCTGTTCCTACAATTTCTAGCTAAATGTCCAAAACCCCCACAGTTGTAACAATTCTGGTTCTTTCTCCTATCCACATCCATAGTGTGTGAATTCTATTGAGTGAACCCTACCCTCTGCTGAGATTGTACCATCACTGTATTTGTCCTCTCTACTTCTTCCATTAGCACTCATTATTGAGGCATTTCTTGCCTCTTTGGCCAAATCTGAGGCTGTGGCATTGCTTTCTATTCTACCTCTTGCTGCCTTGGGGCTGGTCCCCCCTGTTCTTGTCATTTCCTCAATCTTTCCTCTTTTCTCCTGCTTTCTCTCTAGTTCCTATCTAGGGCAATAGCCCATTCCTACCATTGCTCAATAGAGCTTAGCTGATGTTCCACCCTCATCAATCTTCTCCTAATTGCTATGTTCATGCCCCATTTGAATTCTTCAATAAGGGGGTGCCCCTCATATCCACTCTCTCTTGCTGCTATCCTGAACTCTTGAACAAACTCCTCCATCATCTTTCCTCCTTGCTCCAACCTCTTCAGCTTTGCTACCTTTGTTGACTCCTCATCTCCCTCTCTGAACTTTTTTCTTATATTCATCAAAAATTCCCCCAGTCTCATATTTTAATAATTCTGCTTCTAAATCCTCTAATATGTTTTCTTTCCAAACATCTGCTAATCCTCCCTACACATACAACAATACCCATTGAATCTGCTCCTCCACTGCCATCCCTCTCATCTTCATTCTGACATATAATCGACATGCTGTTATGAATCCAGAGACCTTGGATGAGGTCCCATCAAACATCTGGGGCTTTGCTACTTCTGTGTTTGTTGTTGCCCCACCTGCTCCTCTGTTATAGAACGAGAGTGTGGACAGACTTTAGGGTTAGGGTTAGTGGACAGAAATAGGACAGTAGTATATTATTAGTCTACAATGGATGGAGAGCACATGACCTGGAAGTCATGTGATAGAGTCTAGAGCGGTCTAGAAGAATTGAGAGGAGTTTAGATTAGAGTTAGGGTTAGGGATAATGTCAAGGGACAGGAGTTCCTCATGGTGTACACATGGTGTGCACATGTACAGTGGAGATTAAAGGTATGACGTCAGGGCACATGTAGGAAGCATGGTGGCCTTATGGAAAACACATGTGGATGAGTAAGAGGACATCAAGACAGAGCATGGACTTTAGGGTCGGTAATATAATGTTGTAGCACGGACCAGGACAGGATAGTATATATAGTGGTAGATATTAGTAGGAGCTCCTTATCGAGTTCTCTTGTATCAACCCGGTATAAGGTTTAGTCT
>Ga0157364_1002645_pt1 | contig 16859 bp, 6 predicted proteins | sample AttsexASBM2_FD_111476 | JGI IMG/M metagenome (GOLD analysis project Ga0157364, IMG submission 111476) | Fungus gardens microbial communities from leaf cutter ant in Ribeirão Preto, State of São Paulo, Brazil - Atta sexdens ASBM2 | ecosystem: Host-associated > Fungi > Mycelium > Unclassified ... | reverse complement strand
CACACACACACACACACACACACACACACACACACACACACACACACACACACAAAACGTATATGCATAGTATGTGTGTGTGTGTGTGTGTGTATGAGCATCTTAAAGAAATATTTTGATAAATCTAGCATATTGAAGACTAAAAAAATTTTATGCATCTGATAAATTTGTTAATGTTTTATGTATCTTGGTATTGAAATTGATTATTTTACAAATGTTGAAATGGCAGGTGCTCTTATTAACCATCCATCTGCTCATAATATCCTGTGGATAAATTAATGAGCATCTTTAAAGGTAATATGAGCCAGGAAATTTTTTGTAAAAAATTATGCAGAAATGAAAGATTGAATTATATATAATTCAATCTGTGCGTGCGTACGTGCGTGCGCAATATTTGTAAAAGTAACATTATTTTTGATTATATTTATATTTATTATATTAACTAAACATTTGATTAGCGATATTTCATCATACATTTAATAGCTATTACCAAAGGAAGTCAACCACTGCTACAAAAATGTACACTAATGTACACATGTGATTGCTAATTAAGCAATGCACACTTTATTGTTAGAATTGCTATTATATTGTTAATATTGTTATCCTATGTATTGCGCACAATATTGCCCTAGTATTGCTATGTATTGCTAGCATATTGCTAGTACTGCTATTGCTAGCATTGCCTGTTTTATTATTGTACTGTCGCAATACATTTCTAAAAAAATGTACACTGATTGCTATTGTAATTGACTTTTCGCCAGATTCTTTTTTCAGTGTACAGTAAGGAATAATGAAGATACTCATAATACTTGACCATGCACACCTATTCGAAAAAACTCCCGTGTTTTGAAATCCTGTGTTGTAAATCAATAATCTAAAAAAGTCTCGGGACGTTATAAAGTTATAAATATTAAGAATGGCTCAATATTGTTTATTTTATAGATATTAACATGCAGAACAAAATATCTTATCTCAATGTAGATTGGGAACCTTATGAAGTTTGAGGAAACAATATAAGAAATAAGAAAATAGCATATCTATTTATTTAATATCCGAAGTATATAAATTCAGATCAAAATCAGATTCGCAGCATATTGGAATGTCGCGAAGACAGATGCATCTTTTTACAACGGTTGGCATTACTAGTAGTATCAATCGTTTCAGAAATATAAAAGATGCTCATATTACCTGCAGTGCTCATAATATCCAATCTTATCCTCTATATATATAATCCGTAATATACCTTTTCTTTTTCTTCTTCTTTAACCTTGTGTCCGAGTGTGATAATTTCTCTCATATGCCTGTGGTGCGCACGCTGGTTGTAGGTACATAGTTCACATGAGACCTACAGTTTAACGTCGATTCCGAACGACGAAGATTTTTTATTAGAAAAGGCCAGGATACTCTCGATGAATTGCCGTTTCCTTCCGAGAGGAGAACGAGTGAAAATATTTTGGTTTTACCGGATATCGAATCCGGGCATAGCAGACCAATGCGCTGTCTACTCTGCCACACTACTCTCTAATGCAATATACCTTTTACCTCTTATTAATTAGTTTTTCTTATATCTTTTGAAAATTCCGACATTTGTAAATTTTCAAATACATTTAGAGTTTACTGTGAAAATAAAATTTAACTTCGCATATAAGTTTCCTTTCATGACTATGACGCCACATATGAAGCTACGATGAATGATATCTCGGGCTTTAATATACTAAAACCTATGGTGCCGCGCCCTTGATTCCCTATTTAGCTTATCGCGGGCCTTTGTCACAGAGGAATACTGTCAGCATGTTGCCTCATGATTTTGCACCTAGCGACCTATTCGTTGCATGTACTTGAAAGAGGAAGGGAAGGATGTTAGATTGCGGATTGCAGTCGCAGCGGTGGCCGGCGGCAGTCCCGGAAATTGCAACTGCAAGCGGACTGGCTCGTAAACTCGGGAAATTCGCTGACGCTCTCGTTGCGAGACGAGAGAGGAATGAGTGAAGCGCATCAGAAGCCAACAGAGGAGAGATCGTCTTGCGTGGATCAAGTCCGTCGTAATTTCTTGCCGCGTCCTTCGGTCTGTCGTAAACTTAAAGTGAATTAGAACGCAAAAGTTGCGCGGTAATGGGTCCGAGAAACTTATCATGTTTCACGTCGAGGTACTCATTCGATTTTCGATTTTAAGGTCCGTCGTAAAAGAATTGAGGCAATTTGCTGAAAAAATTAATCTATCCTCTCAAAACGTGATAATAAACTATGAGTAATGAAATTTTTTCTTTGACGGAATAATAAATTGGAAAAAGTAATGTATCGTAATTCGAATATTTTTTATTACTTTTGTAACTTATCTTAAATAGAATTAACATGGTTTTATTTCTTCAAACATAATGAAATTATGATTACACAATATCGATTTTCTTCAAGTATAAAATTATTAGAATTTGTCTTTAAAATTTTAAATTTCTAATATCTTTTCGAATGGCTCTCTTTTTCAATTTATAATTTTATATAACTATAATTTTACAAGAATGCTAAATTTTACAAGAATGCTAAAATTTCAAATTTTATTTTTTTAAGGATCTCGAATATTTATATGGAACTCAAATAAATTGCTGTCTCAATTGTATTAGAAGATAATCCCGTCCCAGAATTAAAGATTCAGAATTAAAGAAAAAACTAATGCAAAGATGCAGTAAACGCTCGCGGCTTGAGAAAATCGCTTTTAAAGTTCGAGGCCATGCCATCGCATCAAATTTCCTGAGAAGTCTCTACACCGAGGTAGAGAGGTCGAGAAATTTTTATGAGATGAGCAAAGGAAACGCCGCCGGATAGGTCGGCATCCGGTTTAATTCTCAGGGATTCTACGAGCGAGTCGTTACACAGGATGTATCGTCGTCTTTCTGACTTTTCACGATTTAATACAGCTTTAATGGCATTAACTTTATTGAATTCTGGCTTTGTCAGATCATTTTAACTGCGTTTACAGAATATTTTACCGAATATTTTTAACTAAACAAATATATTTTTATCTTTATAAATTTTTACTTTATTTTAATCAAAGATTTAATTTATATTTTGCGTGATGGGGTCAGAACTTCGTAAAAAATGTTATAATTATAAATTATGTATCTTCCAATTAACTTTTGTTAATAAGTAAAAATATTTGTTTTTTATATTTAAAATAAAATTATTTTAATTTTCAGAAAAATTTAAAATAAAATACGTTATAGTTTAAATTGAAGTTTTTTTTACTATTTTTTTTAATTGTATTTTTATTGTTTTTTATTGTAGCAGTATTCAATTATAACTTCAACAGTGAAAAAGCGTGTGAATTTTTTCTCTTACATTATACATCAAAATTAATTTGTTTACATATTATTTTTGTATAAATTAATGAACTGTTTATTTACTGTTTTTATAAATAATAAAATTAGAGGTAATTGAAGGATTGTTTTCAAAAGGAAATTCTTTTTGAAGTCCAAAAAAGCATTCCGTATATTTTATAGTCTTGTCGGAAATTAATGTAATTTGTTTTGGAAACAGTTAGAATGTAAATAATATACTGTGCTCGATTGAGTTGGAAGTTCTATTTGAAGCACGAATTTCTGTCGCGATTAGACAGTCGATCGATCTTCTAATCGCTGGACATCGCTCTCTCTGAATTACAGAGGCGTTGTACAGTCAGCCTTGTAATAGCTGTGTGTAGAGCACCATGATGTGCAATCAATAGATAATAATTGGCTCTCGGATGCGTGTTATACGGGAAACGATATACCTTACGGACTCAACATTAACTTTGAAACCGTTGATGTAAATTAATCCCCATTATTTAACATTAATATAGATGTACATTTAATATCAGATTATATGTGACGCAAAAAGTGCTCGAAAGGAAATAAATCTGTGATATATGTTAGATAAAATTCTTTTTATTGGTTGACTAAGTAAAAAATATTGAAACGTATTGGACGAAAGAAATCTAGTGAAGCTAGAAATCAACTATTTAAGGAAAAACAAATTCGTATAAGATAAGTTAAATATAAAGTTACAGTTTTTAAAGAGCATACAACAAATCATAATTATTATTTTGAAAGAATAAAACATGGTTTTTTGTTGATTAATGACCTGATAAAATAAAGGGAATGCTTAAATTATTGATTTAAGATAAGAAAATTTCATTTTAAATCTATTAGATAGAACACGAGTAATATTAAAAGTATTATAAACTTTGATTCATCGAAATTATTAAATTAACTTAATAAATAATTATTTGTAATAATACTAATGAAATGAGTTGATACAGAATTTGATATAATCAAATTCTTGAAACGCAAATTAAAAACATTAAACTTATATTTAAGTATTACATAGTATAAAATAACGAATAAAGAATAATAAACATAATAAATTCGCAAGAAAAAAGGGACGGAAATCAATGCAATGAGAAAATATACAAATATACCAAATATACAAATAATAAGATTGAAATTAAGTGTATTCACTATTTTGTAGATAACCTTTGTAATATCTTATAATCTTTCTTTAATGTTAAACGTAAAACAGTAAATTATCTGCCTTATAGCCAAGTGCTCTATATTTAAGCTTTCTTCAAGTTCGCTTCCTACGGAATATGACGAAAAGGAAAGGATGGCATTCTTCTACAACATGTATGAGACTTTTAAGTTGAATCAGTAAGAATGGGTCGTTTTCAATATGCTAAAAGAATACTCAATAAGAAGCCAAAGAAACGGTTTTATGCCATATGAATTCAAATATTAAATCGTTATGGATGAAAGCAGTAAGATCTAAATATAGAGTCGAAACAGTTATATTGTATGCCATGTAACTCATTTGATTAACCTTTGTGAAAGATTGCTATATAGACTCAATCAACGAACAAGTACATTTATAGCTTTTAAGAAACAGTACTTGCTGAGAACGTGTGATGAAAGTACGAATAAATTAATCGAATTAATCGCAAAAACTTCTTTCCGAAAGAAAGCTCAAGTGGCCGCTCCACGAAAGAATCAAGGAGAATCAAAGCAAGAGATTTAAATTTTATGATAATTTTCTAACAATATGAATCATATCATCTTATTATTTTATTATCTTTATTATCTTATTATTATTATTATTATACTTATTATTATTATACTTATTATTATACTTATAAAAATGCATTGATACTCAATCACTTTCGTGCAAAGTTTTTTATCAGATCAAATACCTTATTTTTGTTACACAAATTTTTTAAATCTAATTTTTAATATGTACATCCTCATATTTTTAATATTTTTTTTTGTATTATAGATACGCGGATCGCTCGTATAGAACCCACCCGCGTGGCTTGATCATATATGGTCAAGCAACCGTTGTACCAAGTTCAGCCGCGGGTGGCAATGTATCTTCGACGACGATACTCTCAATACTGGCCAAGGGCCTCTCGAATTCATCTAAATCCGAGCCAATGCCGGTTAGAAACCTGGTTGGAACTACACGAGAGCTTCCGGTGGCGAACGCGACCAATAACGCGACGATACCACGGTGTTCCCTCATCCCACCAAATTTGGGTAAGTGAAACAATTGACAGAGGTATTAATCTGTAATCAGTCGAGAGAATTTTTTACAAAAAATCTATGATATAAGTTATATCATCATACTTATTACCATAAACATGTATTGATAAATCAGCCACTTTCGTGCGAAGTGCCATTATTTATCAGACCAAATACCTCATTTAAACTTACGTATCGTGAAATCGTGAAAATCGTTCTGAAAAGCTCTGTTTTACGATTTCAATTTACTGCGCTTGAATTCGGAAATGAAATACGTTGATAAACGGATTAATATGCAAATATTAAAAATATAGATATAGATTAGCAATCGTTCAATACATTCGCATATATTCATATATATGCATATTAAAAATTATAACATTTCATTTTTATTGCAAAAATAACAGATATTATAGATTCATCAAACAAAAGTGAAATATGTATAGGTACATATCCAACTTTCCGTTCCGAAATAATTTTTGCTTTTGAAACGCAATTCTAAACTGAAACTGGGGTAGATAGTAATATCGCATTTGAGCAATATAATGTTATTGATGCTAATAATTTAAAAACTTAAATAGTTATATTTTTTTGCGAAAAATATTACTTCACTCAGAACCTCCCTATATTCCATGATGACTATCTACTAATTCTCGATTATTAAGGCTTGGTATTTTTTCGCAATAATTACAAAACTGGATATGTATATAAATTTACAACAAAATATCATTTACATTAATCGAGTTCAAACCGATAAGATCTTTTTATATCACTTGATTCTATATTCATATGCAATCTAATGTTTTATTATTGAAGTATGTATATTTTTTCTCTTTGCTTCTCATGCTTCTCGTTCTTCTTCAATCCTCTATCTCTTCTGTTTCCAGTTGGACCGGTGATCGTCAGTAAATCACCACCACCGTTGTCCGAGATGGAGAAGTCATTCATGGAGGTGAAAGCAGGCGGCATAGGTCGGCCCGCAGACTGCGTCGCTAGGCATCGCGTCGCAATAATCATTCCATTTCGCGATCGACCGCAGCATCTGCAGACTCTCCTCTACAATCTGCATCCAGTCCTGCTGCGCCAGCAGATCGACTATCAGATTTTCGTGGTTGAACAGGAAGGTGAGTGAAACTCGTGAGCATCACAGTCATTGGTTGCACATCCATTTCTTCGTCTCTCATGGAGATGTTTTCGTTCACGATAAGTTTCAGTCTAACCGCAGTTTTCAGTTTGTTCGTTGCGAAAATTTTGAAAACATTTTGCGATCGAAAACTGATTTTAATAGATAAGAAGATCTCTACACATTGATGATTAATCAAATTCCTTACATTCCTTTTCGGTGTGAACTCGACTTTTTTTTTAATGTAATCATTTAAGTGATCACTCTTTACTTAGAGTTATGGTCTCCCAAAGATCCATAAAGAAAATATTCCGTTCAGAATTATTGTCGATCAATACTGCATTATATCCATAGCTTCATTTTTCCATTCTATCATTGAATCGAGTATTGAAAAGAATCTTAGACAAGTATATAACAGCTTTGAAGTTTACAGATTGTTAAATGAAACAAGAATTGGAAAACTCTTTTATTTTAATTTCATTTGACATCGTTTCTGTATTCACGAACATTCCTTTGAATCTCGCAATAGATAGTTTAAAAAATAGATGATCTTTAATATCGGAAAAAACCAAAATTCCATATGATGAATTTATGAATGTTCTGTAATTTATTTTCACATCAACTTATTTTATGTTCAACAATAAAATATATCAACAGATATCTTTTGATATACCTATGAGGTCTCCTTTATCCCCCATAATCGCGGAATTGCGAGATCTAGAAGAAAAAGTTTTGAATTCGATCAATCTAAACTCAATTATTTACCGGTATGTTGACCATATTATCATGAGTGTTCCTAGCAACCGAGTTGATGACATTCTGATAACTTTTAACAATTTCCATGACAGACTTCAATTTACAATTTGAAATTGAAATTGAAAAAAAAACCTTAAATTTTCTTGATCTCTCACTAAAAATTAATAATGACGAAATTATCATAGATTGGTTTCATAAAGAAATCTTTTCTTTTCGCTACCTTTCTTTTTACTCTAACCTACTCTTATCTGACACAAGACAGATGCTATTTTCAGTTGATAGAGGTGTTCTTCTCTCACACTCAGTATATCGCCAAAAAAATTTAGAGTTAATTAATATACTCATTATGAATAATTATCCTTTAAGAATTTGTTTTCAGTCATGTGAAGAAAAGAATAAGATATCAATAAAAAATCATTACATCATGACAAAGTTAAAAAGGATGTCAAAAACTTCAATTCTAATTAAAAAAAAAATTTTTTATATTACCGTTTTTACTAAACGTTACTAATATCATCACATCATATATCAATAACTTATTGTTCCGACTGATTATAGATATTTAAATAAATTTAATTCTTTCATTAGAATATAGAAAGACAGATTAAATATAACTTTCTTCCAAAATGTGGTGTATAAAATAAATTGCAATGATTGTAACGCGTCGTATGTAAGACAGACAAAGAGACTTGGCTCTAGAATTAATGAGAAGAAATAATATCATAGAAATAATATCAAACATAGTCGTCTAGATATTCTGTAATCACATAATATCTTACAACACAATCATTTATTTGATTGGGAAGATTTTAGATTCTGAGAATAATTACAATAAGAAAAGAATCTCAAAAATGTTATATATTAAAAAACAGATAGAGGAAATTAACTTGCAAAAAGACATAGAAAATCTGAATAAATCATATTTCATTCTATTAGAATCCATTCGGAATAACAATAAATAGAGATATATTTGGATGTCGTACGAACGTTTTTACATTCGAATCTGAGCATCGATTGCGATTAGACACATTTCACGTTTATGTCCTGACATTCATGTAAATCTTTTAATTTATCTATTTTTTTTTACAAAATTTGATTCTGATTATGAACAGATTAATTCTCAGCTGAGTTCTTAAAATCTTGTTATTGATTCTCGTTGAACAACGATGACTTTAATTTTGCTTCGACATAGCGTGATGCTGAACATTATAATTATTTTTGAAAAGTCAATACATTTTTATCACAATTTTTGAGATAACATCAATGATTTGTCATTTTTTGTAAGTTCTATCAATTTCGTTTCATCCATACATTGACAAGACATTTTGAAATGACTCACCGATTTTAGTATGTAAAACTAGTAAGTTTATGTACGAACAATTTTTATACTATTTTTGGTAATATATGTGAAAAATTTTTTTTATCTATGGCTCGATCATTAACTTTGTTTAATATTTCTTTCTTTTTTTTAAATGTTTTTTTAAATATAGTTTCCATTATTTAACTTTTTTATTAATAAAAATACGTATACATTTGCTTTTATTTTCTTAAAAAAGATATGTGGCATTTTAATTTAAAACAATAGTTACAATACATTTATTTTTATGAAAGTTATAAGTAACCAAACCGGGTTAGTATGCATCAGTGTTTGTTCTTTTAATGTAATGTTTAGAATTTAATTTAATGTAATGTTTAGAATGTTAAGAATTAAATACGCATGATGAATATTATCGAAATTGATAAGTTACGTTTTTTGATATAATCTTTCAATATAATTTTCACTGAAAAAAGAGATCAATTTCAAATCGCTGCTTAAACGATTTCAGCGTATCGGCGAACCATAAATTCTTATTCACCCTGAGCATCCCAAATATACGCGACTGACGCGTGCATTCCGGTGTTTCGATAACATCCTCCGAAGCGTACGGTTTGTTTCCGTAAAGCGAATATAAACGTACAATCTTCTCCGGGCCTCTTCTCCTCGTTGGTGCGTGTAAGCCGATACTTCGCTACGATTTATTGCCGTCTAGCGGACGTTCCTCTTGCTTGCGTATTTTCCCGCATGTCTCCTCGAGTGGAGATCCTCCTACTGAGAGGAAAATGCCAGTAGAGCAAGAGTTGGGGCGTTCGAACGGAAGAGGCTGTTACAAAGTTTCCGTCGTTCCCTGTAAGCTCTTAGACTTAATTTTTAATTAAATTTGTGTACGTCCTCCATGTCTCTCGCTCTTTCACCGACACTCTTCTACAACTCGAGTAATCGGTCGACCGTAACAACGCGTGAACTCTCAAGGGAAACGACACGAAATAATTTCATCGACACAGCACTGATTATATTTTAATGAAATTTTTAAAAACTTTCAAAATTTATAACTCTCGCGTGGATGCAGTATGTTTTCTATTAGTTTATTTAATGATACTGCGAAGATATATTTTCGTAAAAAAGTCCTCTCTCAAAGTCGGCTTGCGCCTTCGGTGACATCGGTTTTACATCGTAAAGGCATTCCTTAAATCTTTATCACCAAGTTATGAATTATATTATGGATTGCTTTTACGATGTGCTCTGTGAGATTGATACAGATCGCGGTAGTACGAAAAAAAGATGAAAGATTGAAAAGATGAATACCATCTTGATATCTTTATATTAAGATTTCAAAATTCTTCTTCTTTTAATTACACATGTAATTATAAATATAAAATAATACATACAGTAATGATTGATACAGGAAGAATATAAAATCATTTTAAGTTGCATAGAAGATTTAATAAATAAGATTTAATAAGTTTCTAATATATTTTAAATAATTTTTGAAAACATATATAAAATCGAATTATTCGGTTTTAAACAATTTATTGCTTATCAAAGATTATTTTTTATTAGAATAAAAAAAAAACGAAATGTTAAGAAAATTATCTTACTTATCTTAGAGATAATATCATTTTTTTCGGCCGGGATGCAGGATCTATCATTCTATTGAATCGCATAAGAAAATGCGATTTATCTTGGGTATCGAAAGGCTGCGAGCAAGCTCACAATTTATCTTCATTAAAATTGCTTGACTAAGTTTGTTTACTTACCGCGTATGCGAGACGTCAAAATATGACTGTGATTAATTTTCTTGTTATTCCACGCAGTGCTTCTGTACACTTCCGGTGTGTATGATGCACAATGAAACTATATACGAAGGAAGTTTCGTAACAATGTGAACAAATTTGTCGCTAGATAATATCCGATTCGGCATTGAAGTTGATTTTATTACATCATGTATTTCGCGAATTTCTAACATATGTCGATAGAAAGCTAAAAAAATGAACAATTCCTTTATAAAAAGGAATAGCGGATATCATTAATATTAATGAGTAAAAGCAACATTATCTTTGTGGATATTAAATCAAAATTAGAGAAAGAATATTAAAAGTTCTTATTCGCATATAGCGCACACGAATCAAATATTGTATTTAAAATTCATATATCTATCATTTTTGCATTTGATATCTTCATTTACTATTTCAAACTATGATCTCAGATCGATTTAACTGACTGAATATTATCTCCGATGTTCGTCCATTTTATCATACATTTGAAATGTCTCTCGAAAATGTCAGTACAATTTAATATAGTTTTCGCTGGAAAGTTTCGAATGTGAAATTCCTGATGGAATCCTAAATCCGATTTTATTCATATTTCTCCGCTCAGTATGCAAATGAATATACAAAAAAAGAGACAGTTGTTGCATAATTTTTCATCATGGTCACATGTTTCGTAGCAAAAAGCATTAAATGGAACATTATCGATATTTATGGAAGCAGATGTTACGGCAAATATATATTAACATCAATCAATTTACATCAAATAAATAAGGATTAATGTCGAATAGACTGAAAGATAGAAAATTTACAGAATAAATATTTATTTTCTTATAAATTTTAATTCCTTATTTTTTTGTAAATAAACTGAATGAGACTTTTTTTATTACCGAAATATTTAAAAGTCTTTATTCTTTATTTCTTTACAACAAATCGAGAAATAATTGTTGAGATAATTTAAGAGATATTATTCAAAGATCGTGAAAGGATTTGTCACTGTAGAAGTATTCGAAATCGATTGCTATTATACCCTAATTTGCTGCAAATCATTGGAAAATGAATTTTCTTGCGATAATTTAATAAAGATAATACAATACCATTACTATCCTACGATCTTCTCGAAGTGAATAAAGAAAGATTCTTTGTCGTGGAATTATTTCAATCGGATTGCTATTATGTCGTAACGACGTTAATTTACGGCAGATCGCCGGGCAATGAATTCTTGCGATAATTTAACGAAGACGATATTTCACCGGCGCCAGTGCGATTAATTACAGCGAAACAGCAACGATTTATTCTCACCGTTGCGCTGCGCGCGATTCCTTAGAAAATGCGCCGAACTGTTACTCACTGTCAGGCTACTCTCGAAGACCCAGCGTAAGTCAGGCTTAAGCGCTATCTAATCCTGCAAGCCTGGGGGACAACTAACATTTTCCCCGTGATTCCCGCAACCGACGACAAGAGTCATAGTTACATATTTGTATATGCAGCAAGAGTTGCGGGTACATCCCGAAAATTTAAAAGCCCGGTTAAAATTCAAAAATTCTCGCTGTTGTATGTAGATATTTTTTCTGCACCAATTCAAGGATTTGATATGAAAGTAATTTAATTCATTTGTTAGAAACTTGAAAACATTTTTATCTAAATTAAATCGAAATTGGTATATTTAGTGAAAAAATAACAGTAAAAATAGTAAAGAGTATAAAATGCTGCTTATCCATTTTTTCTTTCAAGAATGCCGTTTACACCACGTAGATGCAGATGTAGTATTTTAAGTCAAATTATCTCGAATTTACTGAGAACGTTGTGTAAGAATTTATTGAACCATTATGCTGAAGTACTACAATAATAAACATGAATTTAAGTTTATTAGTGTAATTTTTTAAATTTTAGTCAGTTTTTGTAGCAAGTGCTAGTCAAATTTACCATGATAACATCACACAGAATTACATCGTCGATTTATACTGTTCTTAGTATTTCTACTTGGTATCTTTCGAAGGTGCACTCGCATAATCACAAAAAATGAATCGAATGGGTCATGATTATCACTAACGCAACCCGCATATCTGCCATGCGGCGGTGGATACCGTTACGATCCACGTACGTGCAAAGTCACGACCATTTATCGTCAAGTCGTGCTTAATCTAACTAGTCATTCGTCAAGACGAAGCACCTGCGTAAAAGGATCAACTAACAAATCGATAAAACGAAGTAAATTTTACGTGCAGTTATATATGCAAAATAACATATGAATTAAAGTATTAGATGCATTTAATATATATTGATGTTATTATTATATTGATATGCAATATGTTTGATAGAATAAAAAAATATAATTTTCAATCCTTCTGATATATATTAAAGTGTTTATCTACACTCTAAATTTCGTGAAATCTCACTCCAAAAAGTGAAAATACAACCTAACCTTTGAAAAAAATGAAAATATTTCATTTCTTGAAAAAGAGTGACAATTTTCACTCTTTTTAGAATGAGTTTTCATTTCAAAGGATTAAATTTCACTCCAAAAAAGGTGAGATTTTATTCTAAAAATAGTGAAAATCGTTACTCTTTTTTAAGAAGTAAAATATTTTCTCTTTTTTTTTTTGAGGACGGTTGTATTTTTACTCTCTTGGAGTGAATTTCACTGCAAGAAATTTAGATTGTAGTATGTATTGTTGAAGTTTGTGTTTAATTTCTTTCATATAGGATAATTCCGGCAAACACGTCGCGCTGGGATTTACGCCGCAGAAGTCAGAAAAAATAGAAGGAGTGGGGATAATTTTCCCGCAACTACTCTGTTACATTCCTTTATGTTATATTGTGTTATGATTTCAGTTTCTTACTCTGAATATTAATGAAATTATTGCGAGTTAAATCGAATATTATTATTTGTCACTATGTTCAGTAGCGCCATCATAAATTATAATCTACATAAAATGATTACTGTAGGACGTGCAAAAGATTTAGTAGTTATTTCGTGATACATGAGTGTAGAGGAATAGTAAAATATGTTGTATAACAAAATATAAGTACTTTGCTCTTGTATTCTTTGTTTAGTTTGTTGTCTTGTCTATATTCCACTTGTTTGGGATATATGGCATTTTTAACAGGCGGGATTTATGCCCAAAGTATACAAAGTGCGCAGATTGAATTCAGTGCATTAAATACAATAAACGCATTATATGAAATATGTACCTCATGTCATAACACTTGTAATACATCTGGGAAGATTTTAATTATTATTTATTACTTCATATACATATTTATCATTCTTATTCTTAATAAAAACTTTATAAACGCATTTTATAAGTTATTGTGTCATTCTACGACTTATTTATATGCATTATTTATAAATTTTTCATGAGCCATAGGTATTCCCTTTATGAGCCCCTTTATGATTCCCTTATGTAGCCATATATCCCACTCCTATGGGAAAATGCAAGGATTTAAAAAAATTCATTTTTTAATACGAAATGTAAATATTTCGAATTTCTAATATTTTTTTCATAACAATACAAGATTTTTACTGATATAGTTCGTTTACTTTAAACATAGTAAATAATACTTAATAAATTAAGTTTTTGATAGGTGCGACATATATACCAGAGTTACCCTAATGATTTCACAAAGAAAGTGGAACTTTATAGCATATTTTATAGTTCCAAAACATTTTTAATAAAATTATTTAGATTGAAGACATACTTAAATACGATACGATATGTGTTTGTGCATGTATGCACAAAATATACGCGCGCGCGCGCGTATTGTGTGTGTATGTGCGCACTTACAAATTAACGTAGCTTTAATTGTCCCAAATGGCTCGAACACGATCGTGCCCGCAGTTTTGAAATTCAAATCCCGAGTGTTCTCTCTTTCGCTTTGCCTCTCTGTTTCCTAGGACTACGCCTCGGTTTGGGATTAAAGCGGAGTTAGCCACTGAACTTAGCTTCTGCATAATTAGTGCTGCGCTGAATATTTATCGAATCGACTACGGGAGGATCGGCGACTTCGTTTGCAGTAAGTCCGGCTGATCGACTGCGTCGCGTGAATCAGGAAATTAGATTCACGGCGTACTTCTCTCTGCAGCTCTGGCTCGAATAAAATCAATTTCTCGATACGGGATAAGAGTTCGGAGATATGTGGGAGAGGAGAAGAGTTCCTATCTCGAGAGTGCTTTGACAAGTTTTCTTGATATTTCGTATTTCTCGTTTTACGACTGAATTTTTGCTCGAAAACTAAATTGAAATAAAGAAAATATAAAGATAAACCTGTTCATCCTTCTCGTAATATAGAAGAGGATGATAATTTATAGAAATAATAATGTCGATATAATGTTAGCTATAAATTGTCTGAATAATATCTAATCTTACATCTACAGGTTGATATTCGATATCAAATGAATGTACTGAAATGAAGATTAGATGAAACATCATATATTATCCGTTCGTTTATTATAAAATAACAACTATTTCCCAATTGTCTCTGTATAATATATTATTTAAATATTAAGCTGAAAGAAAAGTGTTTGATATTTGTCATTGTAATTGCATGGCAAATAATTATAATTAGGAGCTCCATTTTTGCAATTATTGCTATAATGTTAACAATAATTATTTTTATAATTCTGTATACAAACAAATATGTAGTAGGCACCGAGAAAATGACTATTGTAATTTATAGCTGTTTTCGGAACTAACTAATATATATTTTTAATAATAACAACTATAAAAATAGAGTTCTTGAGTTATTATTTTATATAATTATAGTCACAAATACTTAATATTTTCTTCTGACAAGAAAAAGCTTTTAATGTTTTTCCTCGATTTTACTGAAACGTGTTTGTACAAGGGATGAAAATATTTGATACATATTTTTTTATCAGCAACCACATGTTTAAGAGATGAAATTCCATTCTTGGAAATCAGCCAAATTTTTATTATTCGATTGCCGATAAAAAAAATATATATTGAATATTTTTTTCCCCTCTAAAAATCCATCAAGTTTTATTAAAATCAGAGAGGGACATTTCCCTTGTGAGTGTAATTTTGAATAAATAAATCTAAACATACTCTTTAAATTCTTTGGAATGGAATCGCACTCCAAAGAGTAAAATTAAATCAATCTTGAAAAAGAGTGGCAATTTTCAATATTTAAGAGTGAGATTTCACTCTAAAAGTTTTGGAGAGTATTAGATGTATTAGATAAATGTATTAAATAAAAAAGTAAAATTAAATATACACCGCCGGGATAATATTCACATTCCAATCACACAACACGTCTAATAATAATTATTAATTCCGTGAAACAGAAGTGCAGCGGACGTTCCTCTGTGAAATGTCTACTACCGGAAGAGGGGCAAGATTATCGAGGCGGGCAACTCTCACGGACAATTAGTTGCACCTGTCGCTGGCCGCCGTGACTTCAGGCACTCTCGCGATACAGAAATCCGCCCATTAATATCACGCTGGATAGAACTGTCGGAAGCACCGGCGTGCATCCACATGGGATAGACTCTTATTATCGTAACTGTATGCAATCGTTAACATCAACCGTCCGGTCATCGATACCAAGGATATCTGTTGCTTAGTCGTTTTTAAGTTTGATAAATACTATGAGAAACGCGATCGAGTTTTCTTCGTAGCGTTGGATCGAGATGATAAAAAAGACAAACAGTGAAACGGCTATCAGGTATCATTATATAAGCAAAATCTTGATTTCAGGAAGAAATCTTGATTTCGCTGCAAAGATGCAATTTTCATTGCATCTCCTTTGGAATTACTATATTCTGTTAGAAACGATTTTCACGATTGATTGTAATAGCGATAATTACTTTTATTTTATGAAATTATGCTATTTCGTTATTTCGTAAATTATAATAATGTCAACGCCTTTGCAAGATATAGACTCAAATGATAATCGCACGGAAATATCACGTAGTAGTTGTTTCAGCTGTTGCAAAAAATTGAGAGAAATTACTTTTCCAGCGATGAAAGTAACGAAAGCCGAGACACGGTGAGAACAATGGGGAATATTCTGGGAATTTAAATGTATGTACAGACGTACAGCCGAGGATACAGATAGACGGATGCTGCAATGATGGCGCGTGCCCTTCTTCGTTTTCCGAACAAACGTGGCAGCGCATAACTTGATATTGCAGACGCAATTCTTTCGAATGAATAAATAAGTGGGATTCTTCCATGAAAAGAGATATGGAAATGAACCCAGCTTGTCGCTAGTTTGGAGTGGTATTCGTCGGGACGACAACCGATTCAGATGTGATCTTAATTTATCAGTATCACTGGAAAAATCCATTGTAGGCGGAAGATATTGATAAACATTTAATCGATCGTTTT
>Ga0157364_1002644_pt1 | contig 16860 bp, 15 predicted proteins | sample AttsexASBM2_FD_111476 | JGI IMG/M metagenome (GOLD analysis project Ga0157364, IMG submission 111476) | Fungus gardens microbial communities from leaf cutter ant in Ribeirão Preto, State of São Paulo, Brazil - Atta sexdens ASBM2 | ecosystem: Host-associated > Fungi > Mycelium > Unclassified ... | reverse complement strand
GGGACCTTGAACCAAATATGTTCAGATTTGTAATATAATTCGAGACTTTCTGTGCCTTGAATAACTATATGCTTTACGCGCAGTGCCTTTGCGTTAGAAAACAGTGAATCTTAATCGAAATAATCTCGCTTTATGTATCTTGCAATATTCAGTCTATATAAAAATAATTTGTAATAAATGAAGAATGAGGCAAAATTGTATAATCTCATTCTCGTATCATAGAATACAAATTTTATGCGCATAGTAGCCAAAGATAATTTGTAATAAATAAAAATCAACGAACTTGATGTAACATATATTCTCCGCATTATTTTTCATTTCATAGCCTCGTTTGGAACATATTATTATATTTTTTCATGTCATTTTTACATGTGTTGCATTGTTATAAATATACAATCTTTGTTTTCTGTAACATGCTGTAAAATATTCTGTACAAGTAAAAATGTTTAAGTACATTATGTATATTATTGTTCCTACTATTTACATTAAGTATATATTTATTGAATGTTACAATCTTATATCTATATCATTATGATCAATATCACTGTTATCTTCGATACTGAAATTATTATTGATGTCTTCTAGAGTACCTATATTATTATCAAATTTTTCTATAATATTTCTTTTTTTCAAAGATTGCTCCTTCGTGTTCTGTTCATTAATCCAAACACCGTCACCTGTGAAATGATTATTTTTCTCCAATATATATAGACACAATGCGAGATACTGGCTATTAGTAAATGAGTACTCTATATTCTGAGAATATTGTTGTTTTAAATCAGCCAGTACTTTTTTCACTCTCGATCTGCAGAAAAAAAAAAATTTTATTAGTCTATTCTAATATTATAGTATATAATAGAAAATTTACAAAAAAAAAGAAGAAAATTTGAATATTGAAAGTCAGAAATCGAAACATTAAGAATAATTTAAACTATTACTACTCTTTGTTGAATATTCTAAACTGTCTAATTTATATAATAATTCTATTAAGTAAATATAGCCGTTACTGTTTATAAAGTACGATGTGTATATTAGAGCATATTTCGTTTATCGTAAAATGTTTCTTTAAGTATTTTAACATTTGCATGATATCATTAAATGCAGCCATTTTCCAATGTTGATGCCTCATTAGCAACTTGCTTTTGTCTACTCCCAATTCCTGTATAAATATATGCTTTAAATTTTTTTGGGATGAAACTAAGCCGGTTTGCAAAGATCTAGAATAAATAAAATAAAAACAATATGTATACTGTATAAGTAATATTTATGAAATATATCAAATCGCATAGAGCAAATAATCAAGAACAAACAAGTTAATAATTTGATCGGCATTATGGAGATGTAGAAGAGATACTGCCAGGAACTGTATGAAGATGGATAGTGACTACGACCCGATGGATAGTGATGCATACTCATTAGGGGAGCCCAGCATAATGCCAGAAGAGATGGAAAGAGCAATAAAACTTTTAAAACAAAAAAATCTCCAGGAGCAAACGGGATAACAGCTGAGATCTTGAAAGCCATGGGAGAAAAAAAAGTGGATGCTATCCACAGAATATGTAACATTGTATGGCAGACAACCATATGGCCCTTGGATTGACGACATTTGTTTCTTTAAAAAAAAACTCATCTTTGGAATGCATGAATTATAGAACGGTAGCACTGATAGTAAGATCCTTCTGCACATTATACATGGACGATTGAAATCGTTCCTTCTGCCATAGATATCGGTTGAACAGACTGAATTTGTCTCAGGCAAGGGTACGAGAATATGTCATAAGGCAGGTTTTAGAAGAATGGCAAGGAGACATATCGATTGGGGGAAGGAAAATTAGTAATTTGCGATATGCGGATAACATCCTCATAATCATAACGAGTGCAGAAAAAAATGGAGGACATTATGGATAAATTACATTTAATAAGCGAGGCACACGGCCTAACATTAAATCAAGGGAAGATCAAGATGATGATAATTGACAGAGCACAAAACAATTTGCCGCACGTTCGGGAGGTAGCCAGGTACGAGGCTGTCGATAAATTTGTCTACTTGGGATCGCTTATCACGCACAAACAAATGGAGGATGCGAGAAAGAAACATAACTGAAGACTCAGTATGGCGAGTTCTGCCACTACTAAGCGGAGAAGAATATGGAAGGACATTTCGATTATAAGAACTACGAAATTGAAATTGATGAATACTCATTTTATCAATAGCTACTTATGCGGCGGAGACTTAGATCAGACTGATAGAAGACTGATAAAAGAAGAACTGAGGCTTTTGAGCTATAAGTGTACAGACACATTCTAAAGATTTCGTGGACTGAATATCACACTAATCAGTGCTAGATGAACTCAGGGTCAGCTCCAGACAAAAAATTAATCATCTTTATCTCCAGCATTTTGGCCATGTGGCGAGAAATACAATGGAGAGGCTGATTGTTGAGGGAAAAGTGGAAAGGAAACATCCTTTGCCAGAGGCAGATCGCCAACCAAGTGGATCAGATTAATCGAATTACAACAAGAGTTTTCATGAAGCCGAACAACTAGCTCAGGAGAGAGAAATCTGGCAGGAACTTATTCGAGTATAAAATGTCACCACATTCTAGGATTATGGAAAGAGGAGAAGGCATAGAGTTTCTCAATATTCAGAAAATATCTATAAATTCTTTTACTTGTCCATTGCAGAGTTTGAAGATAAGAATGTTTGTGGTTGGGCCCATTTCCAAGAATCCATGATATTAATGTATTCTATACGTTGTTTTGTTTGCTTTATCCTATATACAAGTTGCAGTATTCGCGGATGCTTATACCATAAGTTTAGATCCGGGTGCTGTTTTATCATTTCTAATCGTTCTTGGAAGTCTTCATAACTTATTAAAAAAATATTCATGCATTTCTTTACATATTCATCCGGTATTTCATACTTCTTGAACAACTTCAATAATCGTATAACATTAACTGCATTTTGGAAAAGTATAAAGGGATATTTTCTCAAAAATGTTACAATTGGCATTCCAAGAGCATTGGTAGAACTATTCAACAGCAATCTGATGTTATCGGCAGAAGCAATGATAACCGAAGGATTGTTTTTTATCTATTTAAAGAATAAATTTACGTAAACATATATTTTCTAGTAGTAAAAAAACTCAAAAATATCTAAGACTTTAACTAAGATTAGATAAAGAAATAATTTAAAACAAAAACTTAAAAAAAAAAAGAAATTAAATAAAGACTTTCACTTGCTTTCATTCCTTTAAATTAAACCTATTGATTAAAAATTTATTTAATAAAAATTCATATAATGAAATTTTTAATACTAAAAAGCTATACTTACCATTTTCTCATCATAATGGAGATCGAGCCTGAGTATTTTCAACGTCTCTGCAATCATTCTTATACTCTTTATTTTTATGTAACTATACAATAATATCTTATCGTCTAGATATGATAGATTGAATACCCGATTTTTGCAATATAAAAGACATGTCTGATAGTATTCCTGGACTGTCAATGTATCATGCAATTTGGAAATGTATTCAGAAACTTCATCACCAAATATATTTGCAGCGATATTTTGTTCGGCTGGAATATTAACTTTATTTTTGAACTTTGATAATTTTGTATGAAAATGATAGTGTATACTGCAATTTAAAAAATTATTAAAACAAATAAATATTCATTTCTAACAGAAAAATAAATTTTCGTCAATATATAATCAACTTACTGGTTCAATAAAGATATATTTATAACTGGCACTCCTAATTCTTTTAATACATTAATTCTATGTTCTAATGTATAGTTTTGTAATTTCAGACAATAGTGAAGTTTCTCGATAGAGTCCATCTTAATATCATATTTCTGAAAAAAATAAATAAAATATATTTTATTTACAATATATTTTGTTTACAAAGAAAAAATTGCATTTATTTTGAAAGAGAAATTATATTACGAAGATCGTACAAAAAAAGAAACTAAAAATCTAAAAAAAGTAAATATAAAGATTTTGAAAAAAAAAATTTTTTTAAATACACCTCTTTTAAAATAGATAAATACTTATATTACAATTGGGTAAATTATTCAAATTAAATACTAAGCTTTAGTTAGCAATTCTTTTTATCAATCTCTTGATTCTATTAATTATATTATGAATGAAATGCATTAATAATAGAATTATATTATAAAAAAAAATTAAATTAATTATTAATCCACGTACTATGTGCCTTTTAGAGAGAGAAAAAAAATTATTTTTAATTACATCACAAAAAATTAGTAAGTTATATTTGCATATCTTACCTGACACATCAAACAATTTTTTATTATTCGATGACGAGGAACATTAAGGATATATTTGTTTGTATCAAAAAATTTGTCTACATCAGTAGAAGTTAAACCCAAGTTTGTCATGAGAATATTTCGAAATTCTTTCTGTTTTAAAACAGACGATGTTTTGAGCCAACCTTGATAAGTGAACCTCATTATTAAAAAATATTGATGTATATATTTATGTATATATTGATGTATATATTTATATTTATGATTATTTTCTCTTGACGAAATTTGACTTAATAAATGTTCTTAATTCATGGCAATCACATGCCTCAAATGTTCAACAGTGCTGTAAATGAACTAAAATAACACATTTGTTAGGTTAGAATTTCAATTCCAATTCAAACCTTGGAACCTAACCCTCAATAAATTTATTTTGAGAGCGTTCCGTTTCATGCACGATGCATTTTATCTTTCTTTAATATTAAAGAAAGATAAAATGAGACATCATGCGCATCATATGTGAAGCGGAACTTTCCTGGACTCTAGTCTCATCCTAATGCTTTCTTCTAAAAGAACTTAACAGAACACAATGCCAGAACGAGTGAAATATTGGATAGAAAATAGGAGTAATAGGAGTGATAGTTTGCACTATGTGCAATAGAAAAGATGTATGAAGTTTGCTTTTATAATAAATGATTTATCTGACAAGATAGAAAAAAAATCATATAATATAATGCAGTATATATATATATATATATATATATATGATTGTGTGCAGATCAATAATATATTTTTTATAAATAAGCATTGCTGTCAAAGTATAGAATTTATAAAATAGTATAATTGTATTCAGAATACATTTGTCAGAATACAAAAAATGCATACTAACGAGAGTGAAAAATTCAAATTTATCAGTATTTGTCAGTAGAATCTGCCGATATTATCATTAATAACAGATAATGTCATTAATATAAAATTTAAAAAATTAAAAAACTAAGGTCTTAGTAGAAACATTTTATTTTTTATAATTTATATCAACAGCATTGCATTAAATGCAGCCCTGTATTAAAAAGTAAATTATAATACATGTTAGATATATAAAATGCTAATTGATATTAATTGTTGTTAGAAAATTTAATAAATATAAGTTGTTTTCCCTAAGTGAAATTTTTATTATTTTTTACAATACAGTTTTAAAAAATTTATTTCAACGATCATATATAAACACAATATGGAGGGATAAAAGTGTATTAGTCACTTAATTATGACTCTGAAAAATAAAAGGATTTTCTTTATATTTGCTTCAGTAGAAGCAAGTTTGCACCAATGATCTCAAGTCGATAAGTTTAAAAAATAACTTATATCATTATCACTTTCATGTTCTCTTCATGTATTAATCAATATCAATTTTGCATTATATTCGATTAATATAAATTGTTTTGTGTGAAATTATCAAACCTAATATGTACTACATTATTAAGTATTTACATTAAAATATTATATACGGAAATTTTTATATTTTATTCGTTTTCATTTTTGAATATCATGCATTTGTTTCTTTGAGTAAATGTATACAATAGTTAAATGTCTTTCCGTTTGAAGTTAATTGCATTTCAAGTGGATGCATTGCATTAGGTATTCATATATAAGTCATATTCAGACAACCATCAAAGTTATCTATCAAAACGACATATAATTTATAATTGAAACTCTTAAACTTCTTTCCAGACATTAATGATCGTTTGTGTATTTATACCTCGGAAGGTTTAATTCGTAAAATCACAGGAACACTAGTGCATGGTAGAATCGCCAATTCTGTGACGACAGCCGTTACAAGATCGGCCGGTGTCACGTCGTAAGTAATGTTTAAAAGATTTAATGATTTCCTCGTTCGCCAATTCGAGAGTAAAGATTTTTTCGAACTACCATTTAAATGATGATTCACAAGATCATCTGCGTTACCTAAAACAAATGTAGAACGAAATGAGTAAATAGTATTACAAAATAGAAGAAAATTAGATAATACTAGATAAAAATTATAATCATTTTTGAAAAATAATATAAATGTAATAAATAAAAATATATTTAATACAAGATATATTTAATACAGAATTATATATGTATAATATTAATTTTTAATTTACGTAAAATTAACATAAATAATACTTATATGTAGATATATATATATATATACATATATATATACATATATAAACATAAATACAATCTAGAGATATTTACGATTTATTATATTTTATTTTGCCTCTTCATTTACCTAATTCATTATGAACGATAGAGTCGGTCTGCACTCGTTCAGATGATTTGTGTGTTTCGCATGCTACTAAAACAGGAACATTAAAGGCTTTCGCCATTAAAGCAACCTGTGCCGTTCCTACTCTTGACATTACTGCTCCGTTAGCTAATATCGCATGGGCACCTAGAAAAACTTTACTGACCTAGACAAGTAAAATTATAAATCAGCTTCACAAATAGAAATTAAAAAATAAAAATAGATATTTAAAGAATTTATATATTTTCACATTTGTTCTCAAATCTATATTTAAAACAAAGAGAAGTTGTACATTTATATATGTAAAATTATTTAGTTTTGTAAATATTGAATAACTTTCTAATACACAAAATCTATTTTTGAGACATTTATGAATTAAACAAATTTTTAGAAATAAATTCTTCAATTGTGAGCATAATTATTTACTTCTGGCATAATGAAGCTGAGAGCATTGATTAGTATATATGAACATTCAATCCCGTGTTTCGCCAAACGTCTCAGCTGTTCTTTTCCTTCTAGCCATGGTCTACCATCGACTACAACTACACGAAACTGCTTGCCTGCAGCATGTGCTTCCACTAATATTTTGTGAATTAAGGATGAACTGAAATATATTTTATTTTCAGAAACAATATTCTGTTATTATATGCCTTTATCTATAAAAATTCATATAAATATAGAAATAAATATATATTATTATATATTATTACATCTTAGAAATAATAAATCTTCAAAAAAAGAAAAAAAAATTTAATTTGTGGGCTATACTCTATAAATAAAATCATAAAATATACTCACTAGCCATATGTTAAAATAACATTTCCATCCGATATTTTACTCTGTATTGTTAACGATATCGCTTTGTCAGCCAACTGAATTTGTTCCGAGATATAAGTATCTATTATTCCTTGTAATTTATTTTTTGCCTGTAATACATCATATTCAATAAACTATTAAGTCAGTAACTACAAGAGACTTAAATTAAAAGAACATGCAATTCATAAATTCTCTTAAATTCCCCTTTATTTCTTACATCTTTTCTTATTATCTATACATATATACATTTAATTCTTTGATTTATACAAGTCAGACAGATTTGTATAAAAGAATAATTTATAGAAGAATAATTAAATTAAAAATATAAATATATGATAAGAATAAAATGTTACAAAATTATTTACTTTTTCGTCCGATAATGTAGATGAAAACTGTGTCATCTGCCACGTGAGGTGGCGCATAGCATTATGCATTGAGACGCCCAATGGTCTACAATGACAAAGATACTTCAGCGATTCTTTCAAGTTTGCCTCGAGACCACGTATGAAATCTTCATGTATTGGCTTTTCGAAATCCTGGATCACCTGTTTAACAGCAGCTAAAAGCGCGACACATCTTGCATTACTACCAACGATAACTTTATTAGCATACTGAACACCTAATCTAACTATCGCTGGATGTATATTTGAGTTTACTGTGGCAATATTGAATAAAGAACGCTCTCTTTCTTGATATAAGTGTTTAAATAAATTAATAGTATGCGCATTCTCCCTCACTGCATTGTTCATGACACTTTTCTTCACTGGACATTCGGATACAGTTTCTACACGTGATTTGAAAGATTCCTCACTTTTTGTATTATTCTTTGCTAACTGTTGTTGCTTGGCAGCTCTCTGAGCCTCTTGCTTAGCTCTTCGTTCTGCACGAAGTTCAGCCTTGCTCTTGCCATCATTTTTATTTTCGGATGCATTGTTTTGGACATTTGAAGATTGAATTGCATTTTTCTTCAAGACTGTAGGTGATGAAACTGTTGCATCTGTTGCTACATTTGCTTTTGTATTTTTTTCTAAGATTTCACAGTCTGCTATTGCAGATTTACATTTAATTTTAATATTTCCTGTTTCTACTATTTTATTACTTTTTTCTGTTGCTACATCTGCTCTTGCATCTTTTGTCGAGATCTTACAATTGGCTGGTGCTATATTTTTGGCATTGTCTACCTTATTAATCTTTGCCGCCTTAGCAGCAGTTTTAGCAGCCTTCTTTGCTTCGCGTTCCGCTTTGATTTCTTCTCTTGTTTTTTGCGAGAGATTCGGCTTCGAGTTTGGTAAAGACATGTTTGTCCGTCTTCGTTGTTATAATTAACGATTGTATATCTTTAAATTCTTCCTTTTTTCGAGGTTTCGTTCTCTTTGTTGTTGAATATTTATGAACATCTGTCAGAGACTTAAAACACTATCCATAACTTCAATAAACATAAACAAACACAATAAAAATGTTTGCATGTAGATTTCAATCTTGATTGTGCGACGTACTGTTGCATCAGAGCTGATGAAAAACGGCGACTCGTTTTGGCAATGATAACTTTTGCCCGATCAGCTTGAGACTTCAAGTAGCAAAATTAGTAAATTATATAATTTAATAAATTGCATAAAAACAAACTATTTAATCTCCTCTTATTTAATTATTTTCACTGGTCGAAGTCGAACTCAACTAATTGAATATTTTCGTGTTGGATGCTTGAATCTCGTGAATTTCGAGCATACGCTAAACACATGTTCACAAACATAGATGTAATATATATATAGACTTGAGTCTCAAAGGAGAAAGAAATCGTGAGTAGTCGAACTGTGAATCAGATCGAGTTTTCGCGCATGCGTGACGAAAATAGAAGAATAAAACGATATGTGATGGATGATTTTAACGTTCCATATCTAAAACAATATTTCTGATTTTAAAATTTTACATAAAAATGGAAAAAATCGGAGAAAAAAGAGAAATAAATTGAAAAAGAGAAAAATGAAATATAATTGAGGTTTTGGTAACTAATAATAACAATTGGTAATTCATTTTTTCGTACTGTAATAAATTCTTGTATATATATATATATATATATATATGTGTGTAAGTATGTATATATAGGGTGTTCCAAAATTCGTGCATTCGGAGTATAGAACATGATATTAAAATGAACAACTTTTTCTTTTAACAAAATTTAAAAAAGCGCCCGATAAATAATTTTTGCATTTACGTATAACTTCAATCTGAGCCTCCTATTTCTGAAAAGAAACATGTACGAAAAGTAGGAAAATACTATAGTATATGTTATAAATATCATATATCTTTAGTTTTTCATACGTTTTTTTTTCCAAGAACAAGGGCCCTGCTCTTCTGCAAAAGCAACTTGTTAGACGCAAATTTTATAAAAAGAAAAAAATTGTTTTAGCATAAAGTATCATCTTATACTCCGAATGCGCGATTTTTGGGACATCTGTATATACACATTAGATAGAGATATCAGAAAACCAATAATTTATGAAATATTGTACTTTATTCTGACACATACGTGTTAATATAAAATGTTAAATACTCAAATTATTGATTTTTCTATATCTACATTAAAATTTATATGTAAAATAATTACAGGAATTATATTATATTAAAAAAATCATATAATTTCATTTAAAAAAGTAGAAGCAATCTTCAAATTTTTTTTGGCGTCTTCATCTAAATAAAAGAAAAACATGAAAATACGTTCCCTCTTGAAACTGGGATTAATTGCAAATATCTACTTGTAATTAATCTCATTTTGTAAAACATTTTAAATGTGTAATTTTTTCAATCTTTGAATATTATTATTATTATTATTATTTATATAATATATAATAATTATATAATATTATTATTATTATTTATTTTACTCTTTTTTTATAATTATTTTTATAAGTATTTGAATTAATTTTTTTGGACAAACTCTTAGAGAAAATAGATTTCCTTAAATGATTTTTTTCCATTTTATTTATATAATTTTTACTTAAAATACATCGCACAGTTTACTTCTTTGCAGCATCGTCTTCACGTTGATACGACTGCAATAGTTCTTGCTTCTTTGACGCAATGCGTTCCGCACGACGTTTACGAGCTTCCCTGACCTTGGTGCGCCGAGCCTCAGCCTGATCGGACAACATTTCAGCACGGGCCTTCTCTGCCTTCTTCTTGTGGATGAACTCCATCAATACTCGCTTATTTTTGAAAACATTACCTTTAGCTTTCATATACAGCGAATGATACAGATGTCTATCAATCTTCTTCGTTTCACGATATTTCTTTAAAAGGCGACGAAGGACTCGCATCCTTTGAATCCAAAGATCCTGTATGATGTGTATAAATAATTACAAATGATTTTTTTATTAATATGATAGAGACAGAAAATAATGAGTGCGTTCAATTTGGTATTCGCAATGCTCGCAAGTATCAATTTCAAATTGATTGAAATTTGATGAACTAATAATAAATAATTAAATAAAGTTTACGAGTGTCATAAATGTTAAGTGAAATGTATTCAATGTAGCATAACGTTATAAGATTTAATGCACAATTGAAAAGCACAGGCAATAACAACAGAAAATAATAGATTTCAGACAATCTATAAGAAACCAAATATCAGAATATATCATTTCTGACAGAGACAAAGGCAAAGACTGTTTAATTATTTTTTTTTTTTAAGAATAAAACTTTGTTTCTTTTTAAACATATTTTTAATACTTCAAACATGTTTTAAACTGTATTGTTAATAAAATACATTTAAAAACATCAATTAAGTATGTTTGAAATTGTTAAAAACATATTTAAAACATATTTAAAACATATTTTACCACATTGGTTTCTGATAATTTCAAATTTATTATTCCTCTTTTCTCTATGCTTTCCAATTATGTGTCAGGTTTAATTACTAGAATACATACTTTTTGGGGTGTGCGTGCATTCGCCGTACCCTTTCTTTTACCAAAACCACAATGACGACCTTTGCGTCTAGCTTCAGTATTCTTACGAACTCGAGCTCTCGAATGTACAGCTACAGGCTTCTTAATAATAAGACCATCCTTGATCAGTTTTCTAATATTTTGTCCTAAAAAATAACAAATCTTTATATATATATACATAAATTTATATATATATATACATAAATTAAGAAAATAATGTAACAATTTCTTTGTCAATACTTAGTTCATAAATTTTTATAACTTTTGTAAAAAAAAAATGCAAACTGCAAGACAAAACGCAACTTACTAGAATTCGTATTCGCAATTTCATTAATTTCGTTCGGATCCAACCAGACTTTCTTCTTGCCACATCGCATAACAGAGGCTGCTAGCCTCTTTTGCAGCTTCAAGGAGCTGCAACGATAAGTGGGGTTATATTCATTACAGAATTTATCATGAAACATTTGTAGCTAAAACATCGTGGAGAGCAAAACATATTCCCTTAAAATTCCATCCGCAACATTTATCGACAAGGAAATCAACGAGGAAAGTTGCTTTTATAAAAATGTTTTGTAAAAGACAAGGCCCATGTGCTCAGCAGATCACGAATAGCAAATGGTATGACGGAAATATTTTCAATTTCCTTCGCAAAATCATGCTTGTACATGCAGTCGGATTTTAGCGATTCATATGACGACTCTACAGGTATTTAATTGCTTATACTTGTCAAAATAACGTATTAAGTTTGCAGTGAACAAACCTCATGTTATCTTCCACAAGCTGTCTTCTGTAAAAGAGACGTAAGATCGTAAGATGGCTGATGTTACATTTTCTAATTCCTTTCCCAAGAAAAGATAAAGCCGCCTTTACATGGCGAGCAGCCTTGTTCTATGATCAGATTGACTGCGGGACAGAAGGTCTGTTCGCGAAATTATAAAAAAAAAAAATTTTTTTTAAATAATTAAAATATAATTAGAATTTAAAAAGAGTTTATATAGAAAGCACATCAATTACGATGTGATGATGAAAAAATAAATTATAAAGATAGTTTTGTTATATGATTTTACAACATACTCTTTAACTCTTCAAAATTATATTTTCAAACTCAGCACAAATATAAAATAATAGGTATGCAATGCAGAAAAAAATGTTAAAAATATGGATATTTAAACGTATTTGAAAATAGAAAAGTTCGGTTATAATTTATGATATTTTTCGTAAAAAAAAATATATAGAAATTACATACTTTCTGTCTCTACTTTATTATCTTTATTTGTGTTTATAAAAAATGCGTGATTATTAAAATAAACAGATATAAAATCGCAATTAACAAAATAATTTTAATAAGATTATAATATCAAATTTGCAAAGTTTAATTCATGATGAGAAGAATCATGGTTTAATCAATAATTAAACCATGGTTTAATTAATGATTTACGATACGGATACAGAAACGATGTGATTGACCCTCTAGCTTTTCACTAAAACCGTGGCAAGAGTTTTACGCCCTCTGCACTAAATACTCTCGTGATGGATTTTATTTATTTACTACCTAAAGCGAATTTGTAATTCGAAACATAATCCGGTTGTGAAAGATACCAAAAAAGCCATATTTTTTTTCTCACGTCTGTGCAATCCTTACGTCGCTTCTGCGATATCGGAAGATAACATCGGTAATGTTGTTTTTGTAATGAGATATAATTCATCTCTTCGCGATACGCCGAATGCGAATTTTCGGTACCTTTTTTTCCTACTAAAAATATGAATAATGACATTTATTTTATCGCTTTTATTATGCAACTTAATGTAACCTGTGAGATAAACTTTTCTTCCAATTATGTTTACATTACAGCATATATGTACTTAGCCTATTAAATGGAGAAACAATAACACAGCTCTTTTTGCGATCTTAGCAGCTTTTATTTTTACTTTTTTTATTTGTTTCTATCAACGCAAGATATTCTTTAATTTAATCACATAATTTCTTCAAAATTAAGATCTTAGTAAATAATATAATTTCTATATTTTTATCAATAATGTGTAGTTCTTCATCGTCTTTCTACAAAACTATTTTTTAAGATTTATTATCAGATTTATTCTCTCTTCTTTTTTCCTCTTTTATTTCTTTTTTTCTGAGTTTGATTATAAATAATTTCGTAATAATTGGGTTGATCTCAAGAAAAAACTAATCTTCTGATTAACATACAATTAAGATACTACAAATTGCATAGATATTCCAAGGCACTCTTCTAAAATCTTTAAGCTGCAAGTTTGTCAACTTTATTAAGTTGCCAACTTTATTAAGTACAAGAGTTCTTTATTTATGTGTCAGGCTATTGCTAAATTGCATATAGTTACACTGATTTGATGTATACATTGATTTAGCATACTATTATACTTTGTATAATGAGTTTGAATGTCTATTCTTTATTATTTTCTCTTTAGCTTATATTTTTAATAAGATGATGGAAAAGACATATTTTACTTGTGAATAAAAATTTGTATAGGATTATTTTGCTTGGATAAGAAACAAACTAGTAAATAAAAAAAAAGAATATAATTTTTAAAATTAACACAATAAATGATCTTTACATATTTTAAAAACATATTTCAAATTAATCAAGTAATTGCATTTTCTTAAGTGCAATTTCATAGATATTAAATATTTAATAGATAATTTGTAAAAATTTCTTATTACTTAATTTTTCTATTAACTATTCTATTTCTATTAATCAATACTCACAGTTGTAGAAAAACTTATATAAATTTAATAGAAAATATGGTTTAGAAAATTTTATTTGAATTTCTTAATATATATTATTGTAATATATAGCAGCTATGTCCAATGAAGAACGTTTGAAGAAACTTTTATCAGACCTTGGAAAGGCTACTCTTCGTGGTGTTCGAAAATGTCCAAAATGTGGAACTTACAATGGATCGCGTGGTCTCTGTTGTAAGAACAAATATTGTGATGCAGTATTCAAGGAACCTGGTGAGAAGCGAAAATTATCTACAGAAGCATGCAAGCTAATTACAGGTTCAACAGTGCAAGTGTTTTCTGTACGAGTCAAAGACAAGGGACCCGATTACCGTGGCTTTGTACAGTTACCATTGATAAATGCCACTATTTCAAATGATATTACAACACTTATTTCACAAACCACAGCATTATGTTTTGTTGACAGCTGTGAGAGAAGTTTTCATACCAGTGTTCTTAAATGTCATGTAAATATTATATAAGATTTTACATATTGATAAAATTCTGTAATTATATTTTTATATATGTATCTCTGTAATTTTATTTTTAGGAGAAAGGTTATTCAGAAAATATGTCCATATGTCAGCACATTCAAACAGCATTAAAATGTTATGCTGAAGCACAACCATTAACTTTAAAGAATTCTATTTTATCGTCGTTAAATGTAAATAATGAAACAAAGCAAGAGATATGGCTGTTAGCGACAGAAACCTCAGGTCCCTTAGTACAAAGAGTCTCAAAGAATATAATGGCAGTGAAATGTAAAGCTTCCCCGAAACATCCTCTAGGCTATTTACACTTTTCTTTCTTTGTTAGTAAACTAAAGGATAGAATAGAACATCGTTACTTCTGCAGTTGTACTACATTTAAGGTAAATAAAATGCATACAATTTTATAAAAAATTTCTTTCTAAAACAATTTGAAGAAAGATTGTAAGTAATTGATAAAATGTATAGAATTTTTAAATTATCTGAACTATGTTTATATATATAATACAAATAATATTTTTAATTTAGAAAAAATTTTATTGAATAATATTAAAATAATATATAGGGTACAACAAAAATAGGAGGAGATAAAGGAATGGACGGAGGGATTTCGTCCCAATTAAAGCGATGTGTGCATTTTTACGCATGCATTTGTGCTTTTGCTAGCGACCCAAAGTTATCTGAAGAATTTAGTTATTACATAAATCTGGATCAAACACAATCTAGTATAGAAAAACCTCTAACAATTGTACCGCAAAATGAAGATAAAATTGTTGGAATTGGTAAGATTGCGCGTATATTATACATTTAGAAACTTATTTTATTGTCAATGATAATATAAAATTTCAGATCTCGATAGTTTAACCACCGACGAAACTGATACACATCTTTTAATTTTTCGTGATGATACTCTAACTGTACAAAGTTTAGATGGAAATAGATTAGATTTAGATTCTATAAATTTAGATTCTTCGATTTTATCCCATGGTATTGTTGAAAATATAGAAGTGGAATGCGAGCGTAGTTTACTAGACGATAACAATATAATATCACAAGTAAGATGCATAAAACATTTATATTAAAAAATATTAATACTTTTTCATTAAGTTATAAAAATTTATTAAAACTAATCATTTCACAAATTTTTGAAAAAAAATTATTGAAATTATTAAAGTATTTGTATATTATGCAGGTTCACAATTTAGAAGTAATTGATCAAAATGGTGTTCAATTGGGAGGAGGAAATACTATAAAGATACTGGATGATCAAGGAACAATTGACACAAAATACAATGTACTCAATAATCAAAGTCAGTATATATTAAATGACAGTAATATAAAAGTATTGGATCCGAGTACATTGAAAGTTTTTGATGCCAGTACTATCTTGGATGTGACTAATGCAAAGCTTGTCGACAATAATGTTGCCCTAAATAATCGTAGTGTAAAAATAGTTGACAGCAACGCAATAGTAAATTACAATAATAAAAGTACATTAAATTCTGAAGGTAACGTAATGCAACCAACAATTTCGACAAAACGAAAAAGAGATGAGAAGCATATGAATAACAGTAATTTGAATCTAAATTCAATTGAATTAAGAAAATCGAAGACAAAATCACAAATTGTTAAAAAATATCAAAATACTTGCGATGATTTAGATGAGGCCAGTACAAGTTTGCCATTTATCAAGTGGCTTGCTTCGATAACCGAACGAATAAATCAAACGATGCATTTTCAGTTCGATGGTAAACCCGATCCCTTAGTATTTCATGTACCACAGATATTTTTTGACTGTTTGCGCGAACGAATCTCATGTGGCGGCAAAAAGAAACGCTTGCCGAATTCAACGACGGCGTTTGTCAGGAAAGATGGGGTACCGCTGGGAACGTTCACTAAATACACATGGCAAATTACAAATATCTTGCATGTAAAGAGTATTTTCGAGACGCCGTATATACCTTTGGAAATTACAAGAAGTTTTGTACAAAACGCAGACGGAACATATGAATTATATAAACGTGAGGAAACAGAAATAGATCGTTTTAAAAAAACAAATAATAACGCATTGATTAAACCATTAGAGTTGAAAACATATTTAAAAGTGGGTAAGTGAGAGTTTAATATGCAAAGAATGATTGATTACTCACTAAATTATAAAATAAAAATAAACAATCAGTTTAAGGCTAATCTCAGAGTCAAAGCAGATGAAAGTGTGTGTGTGTGTGTGTGTGTGTGTGTGTGTGTGTGTGTGTGTGTGTGCGCGTGTGTGTGTGTGTGTGTGTGTGTGTGTGT
>Ga0157364_1002643_pt1 | contig 16866 bp, 5 predicted proteins | sample AttsexASBM2_FD_111476 | JGI IMG/M metagenome (GOLD analysis project Ga0157364, IMG submission 111476) | Fungus gardens microbial communities from leaf cutter ant in Ribeirão Preto, State of São Paulo, Brazil - Atta sexdens ASBM2 | ecosystem: Host-associated > Fungi > Mycelium > Unclassified ... | reverse complement strand
TTTATACAACAACTATCATTTCTTTTTAATACTAGATATTTACTACAAATAAGATTTGAGCTTCACTAAAGAAAATCTAAATTAGAGAGTATCTCAAAATTTACTGTTTATATAAAGTCTATATTAAAAAAAATAAGGTCCACTATTTATATGAAGTCTATATTAAAAAAAATAAGGTCCACTATTTATAAGTCTCAAAAAGATATAGTAAGATATATATTTCTTTATCAAGTTGTCACACTATCACCTCAAATCTTATATGATTAAAAAGCAAGTCAGATCTATATTATACTATCTTAAGCTTCTTTCTACATATTAGATGTGGTTTACACTTGAAGATAAAAGTCTACAGAGTTGGCTCAGATATGCACAGAGTGTAGAAATTCTATGTAATGAGCTTGGTGATGCAGACTTGTTAGAACAACCTTGATCTTAACTTATATGTTGTGTCTTCTACAAGCTGTGTGATTACAATTTTAGAGGATATTTTTATAAGAAGTTATAAGAAAGAAATAAAACATGTTGTCATTGATACCAGAGATTTAGCATCAACTTTAGTCAATTATCAGGCTAGCTATTACAAAGTAATCACTAGCCTTAAATACATAAAATAACAAAAGGAGTAACTAAAACAGATCTCTGAGCAAGTGTTTTAGTAGTAAAATACTAAATAGGAGTTCAGATTTGGAGAAAAGAAAACTTTATATAAAGTTCAAGTAAATTTGTAGAGTTTGAAGAAAATAATTAGGTGATGGAAACAGATGAATATAACCATATATTTTGACTTAAATAAAGCTAAATAACTGTGAACTTTTAATAGAATTAAGTTCATTATAAAGTATTAAACTACTAATGGAGTTTTAGATATAAATAAAGCCAAATAATTACAGAGATTTGATGTTGTATTAAAGTCAGATATATCTTAAACATATTTTGGAGTTTAGAATATAACATTATACTATAAAGAAAATATCTAGTATTTCTAGTAGTCAAACTTATAGTTATTTTTGACAACTCTATTTCTATTAAGAAATAATTCATATCAATATCATAACATACTCTATTAGCAACTAAGTATTATAGAAATAATTATAAGTAATTAAATATAAACATTTTTATAGAAACAGTTAATAGAATAAAATTTTCTTTATAAATATCTGGACTTAAAAATTTATTGTGGAGTATTTATATAGAGTTTTATCTATATCTAGTACTTTAGCTTCTTGTACTAAATCTTAAATAATTACTATATCTATAACAAGTAGCTAGTTTTTAATCTTAGTTTTTTATGCTGAATTTTAGGGATTGCTTATATATATTTATTATATCTATGATATTACTGTGCTATTTACAACCTATTTCTTGCTAATTTCTAAGAAATGTTCTAGCCTCCTTCCAAAACTTATTATCATTAATAGAGAAGAAAAGTAAAAAGTAGAAAAAATTCTGAACAACCACTAACATTATAAGAGATATAATATTTAATCAAGTAGAAGAGTTTTAAATCAAAGGCAAACTTATAGAAAAATACTACAAATATATTCACATTTAATTGAGTAGCTAAATTTCACTGTTTTAACTTTGTAACTTTATAGTTTATTTAGTTAGTAAATTTTCAGAACATTAACTTTTAATCAGTATTTCTTACTTTGAATCATAATAATTTAAAAGAAAAAGTAGATATAAGAGAACTTCCTACTTCATATAAATTCAAGTCTATAGCATCTACTGAAGTTTAAGTCAATTCTGTAGTTTTCTTGTTTTTCAAGTTCTATATCAATATTCTGTTATAATGCTCTTAGACTTTATTTTTTTGATTCTTGCAATATCTCTATAGATATCTTTGCACCTTTTTATAGCTATTGATTCACCTTTCTCAGCTACTAACTAATAAACTCCTATTGTTCAGTAATATTTCATGAGGGTTTTGATTGTACAGCTTTATTATTCTGTAGTTAGATTACTAAATATTCCATCTGATATTCCACTTTATTAGAATAGACTTTTTGGTACTTAGAAAACTCTATTCTGTTCTTTTAGGATTTTATTAGAAGTAAGTTGTATATATAATATTTTTAGACAATATCATTTAGAATTTTTCTATAGTCATAAACCCTATTATAACCCTATAGTCTTTGTTTAGTTATTCTAACAGTTATAAGAATAGAAATTACAAAATAAACTACTTACTTATTTATAATATTTGAATCTTAGGTAAACTTTCAAAGGTTTAGAAGTAATTTAGAAGTTTAAGAGATAATAAATGATAAAGAATAATTAATAAATAATAATGTTCTTAAGTCCAAGATTTAATTTTTAGATATATAAATTTATATACAAAAAAATGATAGTCTATGTACAAACTGTTGCTATTATATTATTAATACTTATTATTTCTATTTAATAGAGCTAACAGCTATCATAATAAATATTAGACTAATTTTAATAGATAGCTAATTATATTACTATATTGATATGTTTGTATCTTTGTAAGTACTAAATATGTAATATATTATATGACTAATAACAGTTTAATAAAAACCTTTTAATCCAAGTTAAATTGTGTAAATTTATCTAACTATTTTTAAGATAGTAGTTAAAGAAACTTATAGTTATTGATAGTTTGATATCTTAATAATTTGTTGTTATTTTTGTATATTCTTTATATATATAAATAGCTCTCATTTGGAACTTTCTAGTATAATTTTATTTGTAAGAATTAGTCCACAATTATAGAAATACAAGTTGAATAAAGTTTATAATAGATAGTTATAACAAATATCTAGTTTTATTAGACAATTTTAGATAATATAGTTTGAATCTCTATATTTATAACTTATTGAACACAAAGTAAAGTTTGTGTATAGTATCTATATTTATAAAAAGTATTAATATATATATATTTTTTAAATCAACAATTTATTACATGGTGCGTGAGGGCAGACCGTGGTAGCTACTTTCGTAACTACATACAAAAGATGCACACTAACATGTAGTAAAAGAAAAGAGAAAAAAGAGAGGGAAAATATAAAAGAACTAATTGACGAGAGAAAGAATAACTACTAGCATAGATTTAATTGTCAATGAATGCAAAAGCATTCAGATTAGCAGTCAAAAACATTGTAAAATGCTTCAATGTGTTTTTTCTAGGGTTCCAATACCCATTAAATCTTTGACACTTATATAATATGTGTCTTCTCAATTTAATAGGATAATTGTTGTATGGACATGCAAATTCCATGTTTGGGAAGAATCGTAACCTATACTCTCCAATTGGGGCATGGTTGGTAATAGTCCTGACTGCACAAGTACATAACGAATTAGAATGGCTGAAAGCTTGAAGCCACAGGCTACCTCTTGCGTAAGATAGTTTGATATCATTAAGATCATCATCTAATAAATCCAGGAATTGTTTGCCCTTCCCATCTGACACTTGGAAAGTCATCTTCCATAATTTGATTAATTTGTCACAATTGGATTTTTTGCAAAAATCCCAAGATGTTTTAGTCAGATAAGAAGGGGTAACTGAAAAAGATTTGGAGTCTTTGTCGGCATCATTATGAAATCTCTATCTGAGTTTGCTAGGGCATTCCCAGAATTCGATGGTATTGGATTTGTTAGATGAGAAAAATGATCATAATTTGCTAAGTATAGCAGCCGAGTAGATTTGATAAGGATGTGACCCACAGTCGAAGATTTTCTTAGCCGCATGGATGGAGTTGGTTACGATGATGATTTTAGAGATGTTATTGAATAAGCATGCTTGATTGATACCACATCTTATAGTAAAAAGTTTGGCTTCTGTAGTTGTTACAAAAGATGCATGATGAGCTGTTGGTTGATTAGCCAAATGGATATGCGAAATAGAAGTAGCAATATCGTTCTTGATGCTTGCATCTGTTATCACGAGTGCAGTATGGTGGTTAGAAGAGTAACAAAGAACTATTTCATCGAGTTCTTGACTGCGAGTATTTTTTAGATTTTTTTCTTTTTTATTAGCTAAATTAAAAGAAAAACAATTGGAAAAATTGTCAATAATTTGATGGCCAGGAGAAAATTCCAGATCAAGAGGAGAAAAAGATGGAAAAATCCCATAGGATTTGATGCTAGAGTCAATTAAGTGGCCTTTGGTTAAGGACTTTTGGTGATTGGTTAAAGAATCAATATTGTGAGAGTTGTGCAACTTGGATTTTGGAGGATCATCATTCAACAGATTTTTTAGGGTGTGATTGTCTGGGATTTTAAAGGATCGAATAAAGGACCTTTTTGCGATTTTTTGAAGATGAAACTTGATAGGCATGAGACCTGCAAGTGCTTCAATGCCTTCCAAGAAAGAGGTTTTGAATGCCCTTAATATCCAGATGGTGGCTCTTCTTTGCATTTTGTTGAGGATTTTCATATGATACGATAATGGGGCTTTGTTGTAAAACCACATTTGGAATCCGTACAAGGCGATAGGAAGAGTGCAACACCTATAGAGAAGACGTTTTTGAAGTGGGTTAATACCTCGCACCGAATTTCCTAATAATTTCATGCATTTGACCATTGATATTGCTTTGTTAGCATAATGGTCGATGTGCTTGTGAAAGGAGAGCTTTTGGTCAAAAATGAAACCCAAATATCTCCACAAATCTTTAGGACGCAGTATTGGGCCCCTGATAGGAGAGAGATCTAAAGGAGGGGGATTAAAAGGACTGTGAGATCTGTTAAAGTGAAATATTTCAGTCTTTGAATGTTTGATAATGAGACCAAAACTATTTAAAAGATTGGAAAAAATATTGTAACTACAGAATAAGTGCAAATTGGAAATTGAAAAGGACTTATTCTGAACAATGAAAAGACCATTGTCAATGAATGAAAGGATGGAAATTGGAAGGTTAAGATTTTTGAATCTTTTTTCTATAATATAAATGAGTGGAGAAAGATATAGTATGGAAAGAATGGGAGACAGCATGGAATCTTGACCGACTCCAACATTGACTTTGAATGAAGGGGAAGAAAGATTGTTTCATAAATATTTTGTACTTCTTTGGATAAGATAATCTGCAAAGGAGTTTGTAACTTTAGGATCTAGTCCCGCTTTCTCAAGAATGAGAACCAGAAGGCGATGATTGAGGGAGGGGAAAAATTGAGAGATGTCAAAAGCAAGAGAGCTAGTTGATCTTCCTTTTGACCATCCAGATCGAATGATGTGGGTTAATGCAACACCAGCATTAGTTGTTGACTTGAATTTAAGACCTCCAAGTTGACTCGGATGGATGAAATCATTGGAAGCGACTATGTGTTGGAGTCTCTCAGCGATTACTTTTTCAACAAGTTTGCCAAGGGTGTTTAGAAGAACAATAGGGTGGAATGCTTTCAGATTATCATATGACATTTTGTTCAGTTTGAGAATGACAACCATAGTAGAAATTTTGAAATATTTAGGCCAATGACCTAAGTCGATGCAAGTGTCAGTGATATTGATGATTTTGGAAAGACATTCGTTGTTCTTGATAATAAATTTCCAATGATGCTATGACATTTTGTCGGGACCTGGGGCAGAGGAGTCAACACATTTGCAGATAGCAGATTCGAATTCAAATCTGGAAAATGGGGGCCACATTTGGCAAGGTTTATGCTCAATTTTGTTCAGAATACTAAGATCGACTTGTCAATGAAGGGTGGTATTGAAAGAGTTGTGGAGGGCATTCCACAAGCTTTCTGGCAAAAGACATGACATATTGTTATACTTGATTGCTTCAGTTGCTGGAAGCTTTCTTTTCTTGACCCAGTTCATTAGTTCCCAAGGGCCTCAACTTTTGTTGGCGATCCCTTGAATTTTACTGTTGAAAAGAAACTGCTTTGCTTCTTTAACAGTTGACTTGAAAGACTTCCAGTTATCTCGACTTCTTGATGTCCTATAGTTGTTCAGAGCCATACTACATGAACTTGACCACCATTGTTTGGAGTGTTTGGAAATTCTTGATCTCTTTGTATTTTTGGACCACATTTGTTCAATGATAGACCCGAGTTGGTCAACAATTTGGTTAAGACACTCAATAGTTTCGATGTTTGAAGTGTCGAAAGATTTGAAATTTTCAATAACGTCTTTGATGAACTCCTGCTCTCGTTCGCTTCTAGGAGTAATAACGAGTTTAGACGATTGAATAACCTCATTGCAAATGGGAATGTCTATCAATAGAGGCACATGATCAGAGGATAATCGTGATTCAGGGAGAATAGAATGGCGATCCAGTTCAGTAGAGCCGCATCTAAGAAACATCAAATCAATTACCAAATTAGACTCTCCAGCAGTGTTGGAGAATCTAGTTGGACCAGGGTTAGTGGGAGATGATAAAGCAAGATCAAAAGAGTCTGCTATCATAAATAGATCATTGCTAATCAAAGAATGAAAGGGAAAAGACGGGTCCCATAAATTGTCTCTTATGTTAAAGTCTCCCGTCATGAGAAGAACATTATTGACATTGACTTCAGTATCCTTAAGATACTTTAAAGCTGAATGCGATGAATCTGAATAGATGTTCAAAATGTAATAACAGGTATCATTGTTAGAAAAGGAAAGGATGTTAATGTTGCGATGATCAAAAATGTCTTTGCAAAAAAGAAAACGAAGAGAATTGAGGCAAATGTTAACATAAGACAAAACTCTTGGCAAATCATTATTGTTTGAAGGATACCTAGCAAACGCAATCCAGTTAGGGTGATGGCAAGTACTAATAAGAGGTTCGCCATCGCAGTTCAAGGAACTTGGAATTTTTGGTATTTTGGACCAAGGCGGTTCTTGGATTAGAATAATGTCGAAATGAGAGTGTGTTTTGAGTATAGTGTTGACAACGAGGGAATTCTTGCAAACATTTTGAGAAAATATTTTCAGATTTTTTAAAATCATTGTTTGTTAGTGCCATTCACTTTGGAGTGGGTAGATTGTAATCTGTTTTCATAGATCTCGGCATACTTTTTGACATGCCATTCCCTGTTAAAGTGGTGTCTCCAAAATGGACAAATATTTGAATTGGCTTGATGGTCTCCTTTGCAATTGGAGCACTTGAAGGTATGAGGGCATGGTTTGCCCTTCTTGGTTTCTAGCCTGAGAGAATTAATTTTGGCGTTAGCTTTACAACACTAACCGAATTCCCTATGATGTTCAGATTTATGAGGCCTGTTACACTTAACGCATTTGGCTTCTTGAATTCAACACGAAAAGGTGGAGTGACCCCACTTCCAGCAATTTTTATACTGGGGGACTCCAGGGTTCATGTTTGCTCCTTTGATCATAGTGATATGATTGCCCATGTTGAAGCACCTATTAATAAGAAGTTTAGCATTTTGCCTGCTTTGCATGTCCCAAACATCTATCCAAACAATGGCCATGTCCAATTTCAGTAAGACTTTGATAACCCTTGGTTTGGACACAAGGGAAATGTTGTTGGAAATATGGTTTTGTTTGAGAATAATTTCGACTTCAGAAGAGGAAAGCCTTTCTTGAGAGTTTGCATGTGGATAAAACGGTATTCTGGTGATTTTCAAGTATGATTTAGACTTAGGGAGTCTGGAATCTTTGACTTGAAGAGCGTTAATATCGCTAGAGTTCTTGACATATCAATCTATGATAGTAAGATCTGACTGTTGGGCGACCTTATTGGTGACTATAATGATTCCTATATTGTCTGAATGAATATAGTCGACTAAAACATCAGTCTTTGCATTTCATAGCTCTCTGTTAATGTTAGCTATGTTTAAAGAGAAGTTTTTCATAAAGGATGAAATGTTGTTGCTACTCATTAGAATGATGATTTGTTTCTTAGATGGACCTTTAGTAGTCATTTTGATGCACGGTTTTGGTTTACTTTGTCCATTGACGATGTTGTTTACCTGGTTGATTTTTTTAGTGTTTAAAGCGGGAAATGTTTCTTTGATCTTTAAAACATTGGAAGTACTGGTCGAGGTCTTAGAGGCCTGCACATAAGATTTGCCCATTTGGTTATTGTTGGGCTTGTCATTGTTATTGGCCAAAGGTTTCTTAGGGTGGAAATATTTGGAGATGGCATTGATCTTCTTTGTGGTTTTGGCTGGGAGAGGGGGAAGAGGCAGTGCTTTATTAATGATGATAGGAGTTGATTTGGGAGTATTCTTCTTGGAATTGCCTTTAGGAGGGGGAGTACGTGGTGTGAACTTCGAATATATTTTGGACCTCAGATTGTTCGTATTCTGATCAGTAGATAATACGTCCCATTTGGACTCGTAAACTGATGAAATGAAATTCCAAATAGCATCTCCCATGCCATTGAAATCTTTAAGCTTATTGACTTTTTTTACCATCGACTTGTTTACCTTGAATATACTTAGCTATGAAATTGAGCAATACTTTGATATTATTGGTATCTGAAGCAATGTGCTCAACAGAGCCATGAAGAGAGATGGGGTGGAAGGAATCACTCCATAGATCGGGTTTAGTTGGTGCTTGAGGGTCGTAAGGGAGCTGTATGTTAATTACATTCTCCACATGTGGAACATGAAAAGGGGTTGCCTTGTTGTTGATAGCTAGAGGCCTTGAGGTGTCCTGCTGGTTGGTTGCCTTACCAATCCTCAATGCTTTCTCTTGCTCTGTCTCGTAAGACAGCTCAAAACATTTGTAGGCGATTTCTCCAATAGAGGGAGCAACATCTTGGTCAATATCCATTCTTTCGTAGTATGGAGTAAAACGTCCAGAGGTCCCAATAGATGGGTCTCTGGATGAATTGTTAGAGAATAAAGGATTTCTCCCTTATACCTCAGGGTTGTTAGTGAGGACTGGTCCTGACTGAATGTCCATCTCTATGTTCATTCTAGAAAACATAGTTGGTAAAGGATTATTGAAGTTGGAAACTGTTGTTGAGTTGCTGAAGAGTGTAGAAAAAAAGGACAATTTATTTGCTGACTTTCTAATAGATGCTACCATACAAGATAGTAGTAAGAGGAAAAGAAGTGATGCCTTCCTAACTTTGGTACTAATATATATTATAATCTTAAGTTTAAACAAAAAACAAACTCTTATATTAAATAATATAAAAAATTTAATAAAGTTCTTAGTATAAACTAGTTTATTTTATATATTACAAATATATTATACAATTATAATCATAGTAAATGACTATACTATAATATATATCATGTTTTTATTATACTTTATAATATTTATAAGAATTTCAAGCTTTATAAATAATCTTGACTTTAGCTTATATATTATGTTATCTACTTGCTATATAGTTATAACTTCAGAAAGATGAAATAAAGTTTAAGAGAATAAGTTTTGACAAGACAAATATATTAATATAATATTAGAGTTTAGTATTAACAATATTTAACTATTAGACTAAAAATTATAGTATATCTGTTAGTTTTTAAATTAGAAACTTTATTAAGTTTTCTTAAAGATTGTTATAGTCCAAACTTTAAGCTATATTTGTTTCTAATAAGAATATTTAGTATCAAAACTCTATTAGTATTTTGTTTTTTATAATAAACTTATTTCTATTACAAAATTCTATAATTATTTGACTTGATTGATATCAAACTCTATAGTTATTTGTACTTGTTTTTATTTTCTATTTATTTCTTCTCAAACTTTATAAAATACTTAGACTTTTATATAAAGTTTTCTTTTATCTAATCTAAACTTCTTTTAGTATTTCACTATTAAAACATTTACTTAAAGATCCACTTAATTACTTCTTTAGCTACTTTATATATTTGAGACTAATAGTAACTATGTAATAGCTAGTCTAATGATCAACTAAAGTTAACACCAAATTTCAGTATCAATAGTGATATACTTACTCCTTTTTTTATAACTTCTAATTTTAAAACTTTTCTCTGAAAAACTCAATATATAAGTGTATAATTTTACTCTAACTCTTGAACTTAAGTTATAATATTAAAACTCAATCCTTTCTAGAGATTATCTAATATAAGGCCTTCTCTTTCTTCTCTTTTCTCTTTTTATTCTTAGTTAGAAAGTGTCAAGATTGAGAAAAGTGGACTTAGTTTCTTTTTACTTTTTCTTTCTCATTTTTATTTTCTTTTTGAGTTATTTTTCTTTTTTTTACTTTTAGAACTTAAGATTAGAGTTAAATTCGCAAACACAAGAAGAAAAACATGAAAGGATAATGTTGTATAATGTAGACAACACATGATTGGCCTTGAGGTACACACATAATAGTTTAGAGTAGGCTAGAAAGACTTAGTATAGACTAGGCACTTTTAGTATATAAAGTAGACAAATTTTGTACAGAATTTTCTATCAAGTTCTCTTGTGTAAACCTTATACAAGGTTCTTTCTTTTGATCTACTCTAAAGTCTTAAGTTTGTAACAGAAAGCTATACTATTCTCTAACCAAGAAGACTAGCTAAATTTTAGACTTAAAAGATACTTGTCTACTAAAATAGGATAAACTATAAATTGTTATAAGACGAGAGTGTGGACAGACTTTAGGTAGGGTTAGGGTTAGGACAGAGATAGGACAATAGTTAATTATTAGTCTACAACGGACAAAGGGATAGGAGATAGGCACGTGACCTGGAAGTCATGTAACAGAGTCTAGAGTGGTCTAGAAGGACTTAGGGTCTAGAAGGATCGGGAAGAGTCTAGAAGGAGTTAGGGTTAGGAGTGATATCAAGGGACATGGGTTCCTCATGGTGTACACATAGTGTGCACATGTATAGCAGAGATTAAAGATGAGTAATAGGACATGAGGACAATGCATGGACAGGAGTAATATTGTTGTAGCATGGACCACATGTAATTTATATAAATAGAGGAGCAATGCAGCGAGGGCTTCTTGTCAAGTTCTCTTGTAATTCCCCCACTCTTTACTTGATAGCCCATTGGAGAGCTTTGCTTGTTGTGAAATCATTTGTCCTTTGTGATAAGTGGTTGCTACAACATAAATGGTAGAAGCTAAACTTAGACATTCAACTAAATATACTCATTATTAAATTAAGTAGTGTTTAGTAGTACATATACTCTTGTAATTCTTATATTAGTTTTATACTACAAATTTCCTTATAACTTGTCTATGTGAGAGAATTGTTAAATACAGTTCATATCTCATTATCTAAGATTTGATAAGGTCTCTCAGAAGTTTAAATAAGTTATTTATATGTTATCCAAGAATATGAAATATAGAAGTTAGAATAACCTTTGACTTTAGCTTATTGCTGTAGCAACTACTAGTCACAATGACTAATAATTACACAAGCAGCAAATTTCTCAGTAGAATATCAAGTGGAAATTACAAAAGAACTTGACAAGAAGTCTCTGCTAAATTGCTACCCTATTTATATAAGTTACATATGGTCTGTGCTACTTAATATTTATCCTACCCTAAAGTCTATGTGTTGTCCATGAGTATACTATATATACACTATGAAATAGCCATATAGTTAACATGCTTCTTTTAATATCATCTATCTAGTCTACCCCAGCTTACTCTAGTCTGTTCTAGGCTTTTATAATGTCATATCATGTGACATGTCATATGACTGCAGTTATATGCCTCTTTATTGTCAATAAAAAGAAAAAGAAATATAAAATCAAGAAAAATAGATAATAAAAAAAGAAAAATATTAGTTTTCACATGCATCATAATACTTATATGTTGTATCTCTATAAGCTATACTAGTCATATATTTTAGAAGAGTACTTAGAGAACTTAAAGAATAAAAGTAGTTGATCTATACTAGAAGAGAATAGAAAGTATAGAATTATATATTTCAGAAATTGTACTTACAAAAGTAAAGAGAGTTATTTTACTCTTTGGATAGAGAGGTATTTTATTACTAATATTAAAAGAGAATTCTATTTTTAGTTTATTTTCAGAATAAAAAATTATATTATAACTATCAGATTTATATACTAAGTATTTTGCCTAAGATAGTATCTAAGAAATAGAGATTGTAAGCAAGTTACTTTGAGTTTAAATAATTCTTGAATAAAGAGCTAAGGATTCATGGAGTTATTAGAAAATCTAATAAGAATATTCAAGAAGTAATTGATATAGAATAAATAAGGTTAATTCATATTAAATGTCATATACAAGTCCACCCATCCAGAAATTACATCTCTATGATAATATCATCTCCCAATTATACAAGTCTACCTTCCATAACAGCCATCTTTTTCACAGTATGCCTTACAGCAGTGCTGCAACCATCCAGATATTTTATTTTCCACAATAAAGATACTTCTATTCAACTTGGTCTTTCATGATAGAGTTACTCCTGTTAGTGTCTCAACACTGAAACCTCTGCTTAGAGTAATAAGGATTATACTACTAAAACTTCAAACATCTTCTATAATAGGAACTCATATATAAGACTAGTAGTTATACTATAATTCACTAGTTTGATAATTGATAAAAATAACTCTTATTGAACTTGATTTCTGGTATTCAACAGCAATATACCAAATTAGCACTCACTTCTATCTCGGACTTCTCTCTATCATCTGAAGTTATAATTATGCAATAGATAAATAGTATAGCATATAAGCTAAAGCTAAAGTTGTTCAACAAGTCTGTATATCTCCAAGTCCATCTTGTAGACTTCTACTCTGGTATAAACTATACTTGATACTAGAAAAGAATTAGAAGTATAAATGTATTATTCATAAGTTGAAATAAATATAACTGAATTGGAATATAATACACAAGTATATTTCCTTTCTCACTTTTAGTAATAGTTATCAATTATTATGACTAATAATACTATTGAGAATTCTCTAACTAAATCTAAAACTTTATTTACATATAAGAAGAAGAGAAATTCACTTCTTTCTAAGCAATATATCTATTAGAATAGAACATTATTTTTTTAGTCTAATTAAAGTATATATCTCATGAATTTGATATTATAGGTTGTAATCTTTTTTTAGACTTCATTTACAAATTGTTAAGAATAGCAAAAGCTTTTCCAATAGGGTTTGATAAATCAAAATAGTGACAATATTCTTCTATAAAACAAGTTTAGATCTAAAGTCAGATTTGATAGATTTCTTACTCTTTCTAGTCCAAGTTAATTTTAAACCAATTTTATGTGACTTTAGTCAGATATATTATTACAAAATTTATTTTTGTGATATTTATAGAAGATTAAGCCAGGTTTGCTTAGAAGTGAAATTGATACCCAAATAAAAAACTATTCAACTTTTCTAGTTTTATACTACTAAAGATATCAGATATTTAAGTTTTTACTGTTGAAAAACTAAAATTTATTATAAAAGCTTGGTTTTTAAGACTAGTTACCAGTTGTTTAAAAGCTTTAGCTAAGAGGTTTATAAATTAAATATGTTGTTGTATCTTTCAGAAGCTAGTTGAAAATAATACTAAAAACTAAGAGAAGTTTTCTATTATAAATTAAAGTTAAGACAAAAACATACTCTTATATTAAACTTAATAAAGTTTTAAGTACAAACTAATTTATTTTATATACTATAAATCATAATCTGTACATATATTATAATTAACTTATTGTAAAGTTCATATATACTTTATAAAGCTAATATACTGTTACTATACTATATTATATTATTTGTTTCAGAATCTTTTATATTCTTTTTTATATTATATAATTATATAACTTATAACTATGATATATATGACTATCTTATAATAGATGTTATATTATATCTTTTATCTAAGTTTAAAATTTAAAAAAATAAAATAAAAAATAAAAATAAAAGAGAAATAAAATTAAGTTCATTGTTTACAACTCTAACACATATATATTATATGTTATTAACATATAATATTATTTTTTAAAAACTTTTTATATTTTTCTATTATATTATATAATTGTATAACTATTACTATGATATATGTTATACCTTTGTTACATATCTTTGCCTAAGTTCAAAATAATGAAAATAAAAAATGAAACTAAAATAAAAACTAAGTTTAATATTTATAATTTTGATTTTTGAAGTATTTACTAGGTTAAGATTATTATTTATAAAAAAATTCTTAGTAATATTAAGATATTTTTCAAAATTATATAAATAAATCAAGTAGCTCTTTGAGTTACTTTGAATAATAAAATGAAACAACTATTATATAACTAGTAAATTGTTTGCTTAGTTATAAAATAGATAGAATTTTAGAAGAAAATATAAAATTATAGTAAAAGAATACTATAAAAGTTATTAGAAGTTGTAATAAATACTATTGTTATGGTAACTACTAATAAAAATAGTTAATTATATACTAAAGTAGTCTTATAAGTGAGAATTTCATAAGAAAAACTTAATAAGAAGTTCTTGGTATATTGTTACTCTATTTATACAAATAGTTTATGGTTTATGCTAACAATAAATAACTTTACTCTAATGTCTATATATCAACCATGAGTATATAACATATATCTTGATATTATTCTTTTAGTTTTTTCTTCTAAATTCTAGGCCTATAACATTATTGTTATATCATGTGTTATATGATTATAGTTATGTATTTTTTCATAAAATAAGAAGAAGGGTTCAAGTATACTATAACAGTACTTCTCTTAAGATTCTGTCTTTAACAAAACTTATTTTTCTTTTTCTTTTTATCTTATTCAACATTTCTTTAACTTCTTTAAATATTTATCTTCAAACTTTCTATTATCTTATCTAAACAAAATTTTTGTTATATACTTTTCTAGTAACCCACTCTTCTTAAACATTTCTGCTTCTAAATTCAATATTTTTTTCTTTTTTTTTCTTATTTATATTCTTCTTATTTTTTTTTCTAATCTTCTTCTCAAATTTTTTACTAAATTCATTGTATTTTCCAAGTTTTCCAACTTCTCTCAAGTGTCTTCTTCTGTTATATATCTCTTCTATCTAACTAAGTACTAAAGATAAAATCTTCTTTTGTTCTTCTACCTGCTTCTAATATATTGTTATTCTACTCACATTAACTACTGGGTAAATTTTCATTAATACTAGCATTTCCAACTTTACTGTATTTTCTAATATAATTTTTTTATAACTCTATAAACTTTTTTGTTAACTTCTTTATTTCCTTATTTATTATTTGCTATGTCAAATTCTTTGAACTTAATAATACCCTATCTTCCACCTTATACTCTACTGTTTCCTTCTTATTCTTATCTATATATATTTTATTTCCTTCTGTAATTTCTCCAATATTATCTTTGTCTTCTTATACATCTTCTTTATTTCCTTCATATATTTCTTCTTTTTTTCTTATTTTGAAACTTATTCTCAGTTTTCTTTCATAGTTGACTTTAAATAATAATGATTTTGTTGCTATATGTATCTTGTTGTTAAAGGTGAACTCTACAGTTGTTAACCATTCCAACTAGTTACTTTGTCTATGATTAATATACATTCTTAGATACTATTCTAGCTCTTAATTTGTTCTTTCTGTTTGTTTGTCCATTTATAGATGAAAAGCTGTTAATAGCTTTATTTTTACCTTCAACATTTTATTCAACTTTCTTATCAACCTTGTAGCAAACTATAAACTTCTATCTGAAATCACACTCTTAAGCAACTTATAGAACTTCCATATGTTATCTCTAAACAATCTCACTAACTGTCACAAGCTTCATTCAGCTTGTATCTTTACAACCAGTAGACTGATTTTCACAAACTAAGTTGTACTGGAAAGCCCCAAATGAGAGCTATCTGTACATATGTGGGATATACAAAAGTAACAACAAATAACTGAGATATCAAGCCATTAGTAGCTATAAAAGCTTTGTCTGTTAATATCTCATAAGTGGATAAACAGATTCGCATGATTGAACTTGTATTAGAAAGTGCTCATTAATCCATTTTTAATAATATATGATGTCTCTCAAAGTGATAAGTATTGGTAAAGATACAGGCATATCAATATAGTGACATAATTAGTTACCTTCTAAAATTAGCCTGACAGCTACTATGACTTTTTTGTATATATATCTCTATGTCTGAGAATTAGACCTCAGACTTAACAATATCAATTATTTCTATTCAGTGAGTATCTTATTTGTGATACTAACCCTTCTATTGTTATTTTTTTTATTATTGTTATAAAATATAATATTTTTAATTTATTATATACTATCAAAATTGAATCATAACCTCTAGATACTGGTAACTTTATAATAAAGTTTACTGATATATGTTGCCATAGTTTTTCCAACACTATATTCAGTCTTAATTCTTCTACTGTTTAGTAACTAGTTCTACCATCTTCTACTGTCCTTTATATCCTGCTATTAGCATATCATGATGTAGCCAAATAATCTCTAATCTCAATTCTTTATTCTTTGGAATATACACCTTCTCTTCCTTCAACACCAACTTATTTTTCCTCAATACTTTAACTCCAGCCTTCTTTATTTCTTTTACTACTTTTACTATTCTATTATCTTTTGCCTCTAATTTTTAATCTTCTCTATAATTTCTTTTCTAGCTCTTTCAATCAACAGCTGCCTCTTCTTTACTGCTCTAATTTCTAACTACTCTCTTTTCAACATTACTTATTATATCTTTCTATACATTCTACCCAATCTGCTCTTCTACTCAAACTGTTTGTCTATCCCATACTTTTACCAACTACATGCTTCAAGATAAAATCATATCTTGATAAATATAAGGTCCATCTAGCTTGTCTTTAACTTAACTTCTAAATTTTCATGATCTGCCCAAATTTCAAACTGACTCTTAGTGCCTTCTAAAAAATACCTTCATGTCTCTAAATACCTAATATGTTATGATTGATGCCTCATGTCTTACAAATGGTTGCTACATAGACAATATATATTGGGGTTGTTTCATTTCCATCTTCTTTATCTGCTACACCTTGTTGTTTCTTCATGTATGATCAGTCAGTATCT
>Ga0157364_1002642_pt1 | contig 16868 bp, 8 predicted proteins | sample AttsexASBM2_FD_111476 | JGI IMG/M metagenome (GOLD analysis project Ga0157364, IMG submission 111476) | Fungus gardens microbial communities from leaf cutter ant in Ribeirão Preto, State of São Paulo, Brazil - Atta sexdens ASBM2 | ecosystem: Host-associated > Fungi > Mycelium > Unclassified ... | reverse complement strand
TTATGAATACAAATTTAGGTATTTGATTTAGAAAAAATAATTATTGAATTGCTTCACGTTACATCGTAAAATTCATTTCCGTTTTTATAAAAAAATGATTAATTATGCAATTATGCTTTAATATGAAAACGTGCAGCAACTCATAAAGGAAAGAATTGATATCCTAATTAATAATCGCTTATTTCCGCTCATTCGCGTATTCAAGAATTCATTCAAATTTGCTTTTAAAGCCGTTACAGCTATGAGAGCAACTTGAATAACAAATTAAATATATAGAGTTAATTCGCTGATAAGTTTGACGAATATACTGAATATCAATTTAATATTATTTTAAATTTGTGAATTATTAATGCATGTCGCGTAACATCTGCTACTGGTCCGAAAACATTGACGTTATATCTTGACTCTCGTATTTCTGTCGTCGACGATAAATTAAACAGTTTTGCTGCTCGTAGCTGCTTCTTTGTAATAACGATGAATGTGTCTAGAATACATTGTTATAAATTACTTGTTATTTTAATGCTATTTGTTTTTACAAGACGTTTGTAATATAAAATTAGAAAGTGAAAATAAATAATTTAGATAAACTTCATTTAAAGATTATTTCAATTAATACAAGATAAGCAAATGTTGATAATCTTTAAGTTCAGATAAAGGTTATGTAGAAATAAACTTAATAAATAAATCAGAGAAAATAAAAAAAAAGTATAACTAAATTAAAGTATAACTTTATTAAATATAAAAACTTATATTCAAAATTTAATTTAATATTTGATATAATTTATCAATATTGATGCCAATTGATAAAAGCTATTATTATTGATGCAGCATTGGTATAATAAATGAATAAATCTTTTTGTATTTTAATTTCAATTATCGTAAACTTTGATGTTTGGAGAAACCATTAGAGAAACGCAAACGATTATCTCATTGTAAATTTTGGATGTTCACAGTAACGTTTAAGGGAAATAAAAGCTAACACAGAGCAGAATGAGAAACAAAAGATTTCAGTTTTATCGACGCGATTATGAGATCTCACTTACAGTTGTCTGTTAGAAAAAAAAAACGAATATAATCATTTTGGGCTATAATCGCGATCTCTTTTGTGATATCTTTTTGATCATACAAGATTAATTATACAAGATCATCTTTCAGAAAAGCTGCAATTATCGAGAAGAGGTAGATACGAAATTAAATTGAAAACTTTCAGTGATTGTTCCATAATTGAAATATTTTAATAGATCCAGATAATAGCTCATTTCTTCTTTATTATTTCCTCAAATTATATTATCCAATATTATAGACTCATTATGAAAACACGATTATGAGAAATTATGATGGAGGTGGATTTTTAATAAAAAAATGTGCAATAATAATTAATGTATCTGTGAAATTTGCGCGCGTACGAAATTTATTTAAATTATAGTATTTATGTAAACAGTATGTTGCACCATTTATTTCGTAGAGTCTATTTTACGTGATGGACGATTGCACACGTAAAACGAAAAAAAAAAGAATGAACGCGCGGATGCTATCTCACCAGAGAGCCGATATTTCGCTATGCGCCACGAAGGAAATTACGAAATAAAAGTGCGCTCTCCTCTTGCGCACGTGTAATTTTAATCCGTGCAATTTCTCGGTGACTTTTTTTCTCGCCACCAGGTGATGATCGGGTCGATAAACCAACCACCACCATTTTATCGGGTCACGCTCGTCAGGTTCCTCGTTCCCGTAATAACAGCCTGTGTATAGAAGTTCGATATTTACTAATAAACAGCCCGTTGAAAATGTTTTCAATACCTGGTCGATTACCGTCTGTAAAATGTATATCCTGCCAAATGGACCAGGACGATGCAACGCCTTTGAACGATGACAGCGTACATTGTAACACAAAGCAATGAAATATCGATATATACGGTAGCTTATTGCAAGCAGTTTTACTGCGAATGCCCTAACATCTTTACCAGATCCCGTTTTTATGTTCTAGAAATCATAATGCGAGAGGATTTATGCAAAGCAATAATTTATTCTATCGCAGGTCACACGTCCATTTGCATTCGCATGCAATGTATTTTATTTTCTCTGCACGATTTTCTCTCTCTCTGTCTCTCGAAAATATGCAATTAGATATAGAAATCACAATTTCTAAAATACTGACATTTTTTTTCTTTTCTAGATTATAGTAATTAATTTCTATAGAATTATAACATATATATATAAAAATTGAGGTTGAGTTTTTTAAATATATGTTTTTTTTATATAAGCGTTTATTAAATTTATATGAAAAATTTATATGTTAACTTTAAAATTTGTTTTACCATAAATTCGTATTTTTAATATAAAAAGTTCCACATTAAAATTGTAAAAAATTTTAACTTCAAGGTTATTTGCGATAATTAAAAAAAAATTATTTTCTTTTAAATATACTTATTTTTATGTGTCAATACATATACGATACAAGCAATATTTTATTTATGCATATATGCACAAAATAATTAATTTAATTAATCATAAAAGTTTTCAGTTCGTAAAAAACATTGGTACGTATTTACCTTAATAAAAAGCTATACAAATCCTCAGTCACAAAAAATGTTACAAGTACAATCGAGTAATAAAATATTATTTTATACTAAGCTCGCAAAGAAACTTATTGTACAATTATAAGTTTTATACCGCGGCTACAATTTTGGCTTGTTAGTTCGTCATAAACTGTCCTGCCATAGATTGAACTCTCCCATATGGAACATAGAGTTAGTCCTCGTAAACTCAACGCGTAATTGGACCCTTCGTAGCAAGCATACAGCAAGTAATACATATGGTGTGATTACATTATGAGTTCTAATCACTTTTACCGCTAAAGCAATCTCACTATATCGTGCCGCGCGTGCCATCTGACCGCGCGAGAAAAGCCGCATGGAAATACTCGAAAATAGTTACCGTGATATAACTAATGGCATTTACCGAAAAGTGATGTGTGCCAACATTCGCGAAGTGCAATAACGAAATAGCAGCAGTAATATGACGAGCATAATAATAATTTTAGAGTAAACACACTTGCTAATTACGTCGATGTAACGCAAAAGCTTTTAGCAATATAGATCATGTAGTTCAGAGCTTATTGAAAAGATCGTTAATGAGATACTTTCGATACAACTTATAAAGAAAATTGATGATACACTAGTTATCGAAGAAATGTAAATATTGTCGCTCTTATCTATAATCCGAAAAAAGATAGAATTCTATAAAATCTTATAAAAAATTGATGTATATATTTATTCTTATAATTATATATATTTATTCTATTTACAAATTTAACTCGATAAAATACGCATTTTGTTAACACATACATATTACGGAAATACCTCTAAAAGTGTAGCTAGTTATAGATCTGCAAATTTTGTTGAACCATCAAAATAATTATGTAGAAGTATCTCCATCATGAGTATGCTGCAACAAGTTTCGACGTTCCAGTTACTAAAGCGTCCTACATACTTATTTTAATGGTCCTACAAAATTATTTTCAGATATCTAACTAAATTTCAGATACCTCAACAAAACCGTCCTTTCCGTAATACATGTAATACATGATAAATACATGATAAAAGGTTTATAATGAAGAACATACTCTCGTTAGGATGCTTAACACAACGAGATTATGCTAAATAAAACTCTCAAGTGAGAATGGAGATTTTGCGGTGCGCATATCTCGTTAAAATGCGCGAAAATACACGCGTTAGCGTGTTAACAACCGGAACCTGAAATCCGAAGCGTTAAACTGTCGAGCATAAAACGGTTGGCGGCTTCCGTTTAGCGCTTTTCTGCTCAACGCGACCGCGCATTACGTTCGCAACACTTTTAATTGCAAACTTAAAAGGCTTCTCGCGGATAAAGAGATTGCTCAAGCAAGAGGTAAACCCATTCCGCAGCTTTTGCAAAGAATTAGCCGCGGGCAGAAGCGCGCGCAGATACAAAGTGCGCGAAACTTTATTAATGTTGAATTTGGTTTTATGATACCGGTTCCGAAGGAACTTAAATTCGCTCTCGCCTCAAATGCGCGCGGCTGGACTGCTGTTCTTAGCCGTCGAGCTTCTCTGACAAAAGACGAGGAGAGAGATTGTGTAAAGTGGCTCGTTTACGTCCCGAAGTAGAGTAAAATAGAACGCGAGGCGCTTGCCTGGATTCTTAAAACGATTATTATTACTGCGAATCACGCACGATAAGAATCAACGATAAGTGGAGCGTTTATCGAGCGGGATTTATTCCACGATATTTTCTATAAGAGTGGATTTTAACATCGAGAAGAATGGATAAACTTCTTTCTCTATAGATAATGATCTTGGAATGACGTTGAATAGAATCTCTCTTCGTTGAACGCAGCAACGTAAATGTGAATTCGATATTCGCAGCGATGTTCACTGCGAGAGCGTGAGATTCAGCTCTCTGACAACCCTTACCTTATCAACTGTTTGCAACTCGGCCTTATCACTCGACGGCCGCCGCGGCGCGTCGCGATTCACCGCGTAGGTCACTTTGTGTACGCGCATTTCCGAACTTGCTTGGCATTCGCATTACAGATAGCATAGAAACAGAGGGCAACTGCGAGTTTTGCGCGTTGAATGCACCTCAGGGTTTGCCGAGGTATCAGGTGCTGCTGTTTCCATTGTGGACCGCGTCGGAACTTTTGCGAATTAAGGGGCGTACCACGTCCCGCGAGATTAATCACGCTTTCGACCTAAACTGAACACTGACATATTAATTTAGTGCAACCCAATAAATAGGATAAATTCGCATTTTTCGACGCTCTCAATCTCAATTCATTACGTACTCATTAGCGCGTATTTGAACATCCATAGAAAGTATGTAAAGTACTAATTTTTTATCAATAATTTTTAGATAATTTCTGAGAAAACATAATATAAAAAATATTTAATTTTTACGATTCTTAGAACAACAAACCGTTTATACAATCTTATTTTAATCAAAAATTATTTTAATAATAAAAGTAAAAGAATAGAAATGATTACATAAAACTAAAATATATTTCTTTAATTTCATATTTTAGATTCTAAATTCTGTATTTTAATATTTATTTTCTTACTTTAATACATTTCTTTTTAATAATAAGTATAAAACTTGCGCTATAAATTATTTCTATAATATTACAATTATTTGAAAGCTGATGTTACATGAAAATATTCTACTCGTTTATATATTACAAAAAGTAAATAATCCAACGCTTACATACTTGTTTAATAATCAAAATGTTCTCTTTGAGATACACTTAAACTTTGCATCAATATTCGACAGTAAAGGGCGGATGGGCATTTAATAGTGCCTTGCAGCATAGTATAGTAGGTCATAGTGCGGCTGGAAATGTAATGTCGATCGATGAGTTTCATCGAATCATTTTGCAGCGCAATATCCGCTATTGGCACGATCTAATTTGCTCGCTCCAATGAATCGTGGTCACTGACCAAATCATTTGTTTCATAAATTTCTGCCGTTCGCATGCACGAGTATCATTTCACTTATTCATCTGTGTAAACATTTCGATTTTCTAATATTTTTTTATAAAAATTAAATAAAACGTTTATTCGATCTAATCTGTATTTAGTTATTATTTATTAACTTTTATTAATTAATCTTTATTAATTCTACATCTAATTTTATCTATCTTTGATTCCATTTTGAATTAAAATGATAAATAATATTGTAAATCATAAAGTTAATAACATTTAATAAACATTTAATAAACATTTTTCTTTGTCTTTATCAGTTTCTCATAAGCAATTCTTTAATTATTTATTTTTTAAAACTATAAAAAATAAAATTTTGTAAAAAAATTTAAATCAAAATATAAAAATATATATAAGATATCTGAGCCTAATAACATCCAGCACTAAAGGCTCACTTTTAAATTTATTATTTTACTCGCTTTACGCCTGCAGTATATATTTAAAAGATGTGTCATAGAAAGTAGATAAAAAGGGATTAAAGAATTGGAATCGGTAGCAACATGTTTGTTTAACACAACAAAAACTTGTGTGTATGAGCCATTTTATAATCCGCTGTAAAGTTTACCAGTATACAATATTTCATAATTTATTATAATTCATTATAATTCATTATAATATTATTCAATTTTCTAACTATAGAGAATAACTAATAATCAATTTTTTGAAATAAGTATAGATAAATATTTTTTTTAAACAATGTACTTATTAAATATATTTTTATATTCTTTATATCATTATTATAACTATTATTATTGTTATATACGGAGTTTACGCCAGAAAATAACGATTTTTAATGCTGCTATCTTTTAAGAAGCTAAAATTGCATTCAAATTGCTAGAAATTTCCAAAAATTAAAGAGTTAATTACAAACAAAATTAAAAATAATTGTAATATTACAGAGTAGATTAAGTCCTAAGGAATTTCCTTTCTATGATTAATAATTATATTTTAAAACTAATTTAAAAAGATAATGTTTACTGTTTTTGTTATTTTTAATTTACTTTTGATTTGGGCCTTATTATATTTATATATAGTAATAAGGATCAAAATGTCAGAGTTATAACATTTTTTTTGTTCATTTACATATTCTATATAAACAATATATTTTACTTTTGGGAATGAACAAAATGAAGATTTGATTCTTACTTACAAAGTTTATTTCAATCCTCATAAATAGAACAACAAAAGATCCAAAAAAATCAGGGCAGATAAGAGTCAACGTGATGGTTAATATGCAATCTTATAACTCATAAATAGAATTTTTAATGAAATAAATTAGATGGGCCTTATTCGGTTCAAATATCTTATATAATTATCTGCATAATTAATGTTTTGATAATTGTTGAGTCTGTTTTTTCAAGAATTCAATTTCTGAATTTTTATTCGGTGAAGATCGATTTCAAATAGATTAAGAATAATATTAGCCATTAACTGAAGTATCTATAGGAAGTATATGTAGGGATAATAAAGTTTTTTTATTACATTTAATCTATTAAGTGTTAAATTAATTCATATTTTATGTATAAGTAACATGTATAATTATTTCTTATTTAGGATCCTCATTATTTTATTTTCCTAATAAGATAATGAGTGAGATAGATATAATAATAATTATAATAAATAAAATTACGTTACTTTGCATTTTACGATAAATCATTCGTGTAGTTTCTAAATAATGAATTAGAAAAGATATCTAAACCGCTGTACTTTTTGGGTGTTCCATTAGCATAAAAGATAAGCGAATTAGAATATTGAGCTAACAAGATTTATCTAACAAGATAGCCAATCCTTGTCAATATTAAAAACCAGTTTGTTGGACATTAGTACTTTGGAGATTAGTACTTTGAAGATTTAAAGTTTTGACTAAATTACCTATGAGAGAAATAAATACTGAAACAGAAAGTACGTGATATAAAAATAATTAAATTTTTCAAATTAATTTAAAATTTTTTAAAATTAAAAATTAATAAAATTAAAAATATAAATAATATCGAAAAAATAGAGTCATACATATAAGGTGACTCAGCATTTCACCGTATTTTTCAAGAGCCAATTTTATAACTAATTTAAAAAAAAATCAATCTTTTCTTTACGAAAACAATAAAATGATTATTATCAAATTGCTTAATATTTAAAGTTGTATAATTCATTTTTGTTATAAAATTCATTTAACATTTAAATATTATTATTTGTCATCTAATTTCTCATTTAAAGCTTAATTCTGAATTAATTAAAAAATTTTTTGGATAGCTTCAATTACTCGAAAGTAATTACCAAAACGTATGCTGAAATAAGATGGCTTTAAATTAATGAAAAAAATCTGCGTTAAAAAAACAATGCGAAATGAAGAGCACAATATTTTAATATTATATTCTGATGACGTTGCAATAATGGAGATTCCTGAGAATAAATTGGGATCAGTTAAGTTGGGATCGTTTTCAGCCACGTAATCGTACCGTAATACACAGAGTTAATGACGTATTAACACGAATCTCCGCCCCTTTTAATAAGAGTACGCGTATTGGTGCACCGTGAATTCGCTGATGCTAAGCCTTGAATTGACGTATATATGAAGTATATATGATCCGTGTGCTGAATTATCTCATTAAAATATCTAAAATATATAGCAAAATAACTTTAAATAGAAATTTAATTCGTTTTGTACATTTGATCGAGCTTTCTCATATTGAAAAAATTAAAATGAAGTTTTATGCCATTTATATTACAAAATAAATTATTTTTATTTCAATATAAATTGATATTAATATTTTATTAATGGTATTACAGACATCGATTAAAACCTCTTATAATAATGTCTTATAATAATTCGAACAATATGCAAAATTTCCAAAATTCAATACTATTAGTACTGATTTATTATTTACACGAAAAAATTATAAGTAACAAACAGTAAACGACAATAACGAAGTATGGAATTAAAAACAGCGCAAAACAATAAAACCGATCAATTCTTTCCAATACTTCTCTAATATCCTGACGACAATTTATAACTATCAACCTCAATCCAGGATTCGTAATAAAAAAAAAGACAGTTATGGAGATAGGTCGTCGATTGATTTACTATTCTAGATTGATCGTCGATTCATCTGGCATTGTTTGTTAATCGTAACCGGAAACCACAAACCGTCACGAATCAATATGGATTCGAAGAGTGTCGATGAGCTCCATTACTGCTCGGCAGTACAGACGATAATCGATAAACGATAATCGATGTTCACCACTGTTGGTTACGCGGTAATCGATATCCACGAGTAATAATCTATCACGAACATCAACGTATCGGATTTTAATGGAGAAATTTTGAGAGCATCGCTTGAGTATCGACAAGAGTCGTGGGCTTCACCGACAACAAAGAAACCGATTTCGGCGATTATATATCGGACCATTATGGCGGTTCCTATTTATATTTTAACGTTTATTATCCCGACCGGACCAAGTAAATTGAGTTGTCGGAATGGTCGATAAAGTTTCAGATTTATAGGGTAAACGAGATATTAGATTCAGAACTACCTATTTAACAGAATTAATATTCATCGTTTGGTATTTCGTTCCCAATAATGAGCTTGACGGCTCGTTAGTTAAAGAAACCTCTGCAGGGTTTTCTTAACTATCTCTGGCATCATGTCGCGAATTGATCATTCGAGCGATGAATACGCGCGGTAAAGTCAAACAGAATTCGCAGTAATAAGGACACATCGTTACCAAACGAGAATAATATTGGAATAGACATACGTTAATAAAGATATGGTAATTGGAAGGTACGACAGATTAATGAGACTTTATGATTATTCGATGGTGCAGACGATGGAGACGATACTTCCACGATTTGTAATGTTTGTTTTTAGTAGTTTTTTAGTTATTTTGTCCGAAATGTATATATATATATAAATTTGGCTTTCGCATCTAGTTGTATTTGAATAAAACAACAATACTAATTTATATATTATTATTACTTTTTATTTATTATTATTAGTATTTAATACTATTTATTATTACATGCTCATAATTACTTTTAATTAATAATATATATAGCGTTAATTAATATGTTTTGATTTTTGATAGACATCACATGTATGTCAATAATAATTTCTTGTAAATAATTATTCTGTATATGATTAAAAAGATATCTAACTTAATAAAGATACTTAATACTATTTAAATAATTGCTTCTGTCACTGTAATTTCCGAAAAAATATTTTTCTAAAATCAATATGTACAATTAATAAATGTTAAATTTTACTATTTTTCAAAATACTAGGGAAAGCGTATTTTTTATTAATGCATACTATTTAGCGATAACCAGTTATATCTATATATGCTATTTTATGCCGGACATTCCCGTTTCTTTCTGAGACAGAAACACATTTCTTCTTATCAAGTTTTCTATCAGATCTCTTTCCTTGCTCCTAAAGTAGCAGTAAAGAATGACCAAGCCGCCACTTTACGTTTCAGCGAGAAAGAAAATCGCTACTTGACAAAGCGATGGCGACGGTGTTCGATCGAAAGATAGAAAGCGAAATTGCGACGCTATCATTTGTTCGTGCGTTGATTGCAGATTGGCTGAAATTGCGCTAGAAGAAGAGTTAGACGAGGCAGGAAAGCTATAATTATAACGGTCAGCGCCATTCTAGTAAGAAGGAGTTCGACTAATTGGAAAAAGATGGGGAGAGAGAGAGAGAGAGAGAGAGAGAATTCACCGCGCGAGTGGAATTACATCGACCACGCGTTGCAACAGCAATAGCGCTACAAAATATCCACACTGTTTGATCTGTTCTCCCATTTACTCAAATAGCGCGAAATTCAACAAAGCTGCCTGAGTGGCACCGGCTACTCGGTATCGAATATGCCATGTTCGAGCCTACCCCGCGTTCTCTTTCTCTCTCGATCTGTTCCCCCTCAAGCGCCCTTTTAAAGCTCCACCAAAATTCCATTTGGGCACCAGCTGATTAAATGCTTCTGCGGGAGATGTAAATTTCTACCCGCAGGTAAAATGCGATACGATCGGATATCCTCTCATCGTCCATCCCGTTTACGCTCTTGCGAAATTGTGGATATAAATGTCAATTCTCAAGAAAAAATTAAATCTACTTCTAAAGATTTTAGAATTAATGAAAGATATCTTATTTCTTCAATATTGTCATAGAAATTATGATTTTCAAAATTGTGCTGAAATATATAGTATTAATTAAGATTAAGTTTGTATTTGTTTAATAATATTAAGATCTTACAAAATCGATATTATTTTTATAAAATCGAGATTTTAATTTGATCATTTACACTATACAATTACATTAATTTGATGACTTATACAAAAATTTTATTGGAAATAATCAAATAATTACTATTGTGTGTGTGTGTGTGCGTGCGTGTGTGTGTGTGCGTGCGTGCGTGCGTGCGTGCGTGCGTGTGTGTGTGTGTGTGTATAGTATGTTAATTTAAAACTATTTACTTATTATGATCAAAACTTAAATGCAAAGTAATTTAATTTGCGTTTCATAAATTTGCAAATATCATATAGATTCTAATAAAAAATTAGAGAAAATTAGTATAAATTCAAAGATATATACATATACATATAAAAAGCCTAAAATATTAATATTATTTAAATTTCTTTAAGATACATTTCTACATCTAATAAAATCTTATTATCATTACGACTCTTAAGTTAAAAACTTTCGAAATTCGTAACTCTCATAATGTTTACTGTTACATTTCTTCCTAACTAATTGTTTGACACGTTGATCAATTAGCTCAGATAAATATTTCTGCTATCATATTAAATAGGTAAGCGCAATACAAACTAAAAACTATATAAAATTCATAAGGAAAATTCACGGTATCTTTCGGAGATAAGACACTGACAATTAATGATAAGTATTAATCATTCAATCATAATAATGTTGTGAATCTTTTTGAATGGTGGAGCTATATTCTATCGTTAACGAGAAGGAGAGAAATACAAAACAAGAAAATGAGAGAGAGAGAGAGAGAGAGAGAGAGAGAGAGAAAGAGGACAACTTCATAGCGATGAGGAGGTGTGTGGTACTGTATTTATTGTCTAGAGGTTCCGCGGTAACAAGGGAGACGTCCTTCCTCCCATTGAAGGCAAGAGGATTCATCCTCGAGCGATGTGCCAGCGGTGTAGCACCAATACCTGCATTCGGTAGGAATAGATGGTAGGTGATGATTACGGGTCTTCGAAAGGAGTGTATAACGACGCGCCGGCATCGACACGCATGTTGTTATAAAATATATACCGGGCGACCTGTTATTTGTGATGAGCGTGCTGGAAAGAGGAGAATGCCAGAGTTAATTCAAAGTATCCGACGCCGCAACACATCTCTCTGACATTCCGTAATGTTATTTGAATAAATGTGTGCGTGTACAATATTATATAATAATATATCTTGCGCATATATATGAAAAATGATTTGTCGTTATTTGCGAGTATATGTTGCACACGCGATAGAAAAAAATGGCAATCGTAAAAAATTAAATTTTAGTAATTCAAAGCATATCAAAATTACAAACAATTCGTATTTCAATATTAATAGTTAAATATATTGTTTAAAAATGGTGTTTCTATGTATTTTATATTTAAATTTTTGAAACATCGCAATTTTTTGTTCTCATAAAACTTTGAAATACTGATATTATTCAATCAGAAATAATTTTTTAAATTTCTGTAACCGAAATGTTTGCAGAGATTTCGGTTCACAGTTTTAAAATTAATTCCAAAATCTTACAAATTATAATTATAAATAATAGTAACATCAATGATAATTACATATTTTTATTCTCAAGTCAGATAATATTTATTTACTAAAAGAAATGAGTTAATATAAATATTAAAAAATAATACAAGTGTTTTTTCCTATGATCCCATGTTTTGGCAACATACAGGGAATGTACCGTAAATTTGTCTATTGAATACTCGATCAAACTGTCCCTGATTCGAGTCTGTGGGATCTGAAAGCTGCCGGCCATTATCCTCCGTAACGAGTTTAATGCAAAGCCGACGAAATTTACGCTCTATCGATTTTAGTTCAAGAACTATGACAAGTTATAACTGAAACATTCGGTGGCTGGTATCCGACGCCACTTGACGTAAGTTTCACGATCGCCATAGTCATCCATTTTATGCCTACGACATCAATTAGCTGCGATGGAATTGATTTGAGTTTCTAGTTGTAACAATCGCTTACATATATCTATCTCTTTATTTCTTTATCGCTATAATGATGACAGATTTTGTTCTCTCAAATCTATATTTCTTCTTTTTAATGTTATTAATCTAGATCAAAATACTTTTTTTACTACTCTATTCATCATTATTAGAAAAGTTTTCTTCTATCTTTATTTTCTTCTTTTTCTGTCTTTTCTTTCTATTCTATTAAGATCTCATTAAGATATTGCTTTTTAAAGGAAATAGAATATTAATACTAATCGTGAAATTTCAAAAAATTGTAATTTTGCTGTTTGTATCAATTTAGTTATGTCCGATTTGAATTGTTCTTATCAATTTAGTTACACAATAAATATGCATTTTACATTTTTATTTCTTGATATATTATTGAAACAAATTCTTTTATTGTTGATACATATAACATTAATTTTGATATATATATGTAAATATGTTAAACAAATATAATTTTTCATTCCGAAGTTAGTGACCCTACGACTTGGTGCGACATGAAAATCTAATATAGGGAATTGTACTGCGATATGTTCACCATAAGATATATGACGGTTATTCATTATGATGGTATCGTGCGTGGTAGTAGCGACAAGTGCGTATCTATGCATCGTATAAATTGAATGAAGGCCTCCAATATGTGGTGTGAGAGGAATGTTCGTATGTATAACTAGATGAGATCGAACCTTTAGATTTTGTGTTATCTTATCAATTTCATAAGATAGCCGTATAAACAGGTTTAAGAGAATTCTAATTAGCATATTACCACCTGTCTCTCCGTGAATATTCCACTGCACCAGCTAAGGAAAATTTATTAACACTATATACTCCCGTCTGGTTAACGAAGTGCTTTCGCGCGAGCGCATTGCTTGCCATGAAGAATGTCATTAATTACTTGCATCTTGCGACTTCTGTGAGTTTTGTTGTGGAATCCCACAAACAAAACAACTAAACATAAATATTTGTATTAAGAACGCTATTTATTTATTATCATTACTAATTTTAATTATTAATAATATTATTAATTTTAATAATATTAATATTTTAATAATTATTAATAATATTAATTTTTAATTATACCTTTTTAATTAAAATTTTTTCAAATTGTATTGTACATTATATTGTGACGTTATTCGGGTAATTTTTATTTGTAAAATTTATAGTATTTTATAAATTTTGCGGAAATCAATAAATTATTAAATAATCAAAAATGTAAGAAATTAATTACTACATTGCCATAATACTATTCCATCTGATTTGTTACAAATTTCAGAAACATTAAAATTTGGATATTAAATATAGAATTTTCAATATTTCAAAAGTCAAAGCTGCAATAATATATTATTTTTATATTTGAACTATAAACAATCGTTTTGTGTTATAAAAATAAAACAAATCTAAAAAATATAAAATTTATGTTTATTTTCTATTTGACATTAAAAATATTTTACATATCTCAATTTTACATATTAAAATGTTTATTGCAATTATAATGCTTATTAAATATGTCCGTCTATTTCATTTATCAATTACTTGATTAAACTTAATTGATAAATAAAATTATTTTTATTAAAATTTCATATTTATAATATTATGGATAATATTATATAAATATCATTTTGGTAGCAGCTACCTTTTTCACAACAATTTGAAATTCTACATATGCAAAATTCCATTAGATATATGCTATAGATATTTATAGATATTTATAAATATATTTACATGATATCATATTCCATCTGACAGCAAATGTACTCGACACTTTCATCATGTCACAGAACAATAAGGGTCAAATGATTATCGCATTTCATCGCTCGTTTACCTGTCGACAGATATATTCCTGGCGACGAATCATAAAGTGGTGGAAAAAAGGAGCAGCAACCCAGCGCTCGAGGAGTGCGCTCGATGCGATAGAATTTTGATTAAGCGATCTCGGCATGCCGGCACCGCGATGCATCCCGCGCGAAGTCTCTTGATTATTAAACAAGCACTCTGCATATATAACCGGGTTCAAGCATACCCTCCACGATAAGCGAAAGTAAGCATTCTGGAATAATTCTTCCTGCAGAGTCGAGGAGCGATCCTTTCACCTCAAGGACCCGTCTCACGCTTCAGTTGGAGTTTTAACTAAGAATAGCAATTTAGATAATAATACATTATGGACTATTTCTCCAGAAACTTGGTATTATTCCCTTTCATTGTCTGAAGTTTATTCTTCACTCTAAAATTTTTGTTCAAAATTTTGTTGTCATTATCGGATATCGAATGCATAAAAAGATTAAAAAATTTGTTTAATCTTTCGAATTTGTTATAAGTTCACTTTAAACAATCTATAATTTTTCTATTAGAAATAGAATTCTAGCCCGAATTTGATCGCAAATTATAGATCCTGTAAAGTGAACTTTAAAAATTAAAATTTGTATGTATAAAAAATTATTTAATGATTATATTTAATGATTATTTTTCTATTTATCATTCAGTCAAGTATTTCTTGATCTATGATGTACTAATCATTTTATTAGTTAACTTTGACTTGACTTCTCTTTTGAAATTCATTTCAATGTCTGTTAATACGTATTTCGAGAGTATGCTTGAACGATCGAAGTTGCAAAAGACATTGCCTTTTCAACTTGGAAGAATCCTGACGCGCGTCGTCGGAGATAGAGAAAGAGTAGTCTTTCCTCTCTTGTTCGATTCTTCATACGAAAGCGGTTAAAGACGTCTCCCTCAAAGGCACCGACCGAGCTACGGAATCACGAAAAGACCCGAAGGAAGACAGCCGTCGGTTACTTTCTGGACAGGCGATTCACGAAAGCGAAAAAAAAATAGGATGCACTCGGTCGTGCTTGGCGGTCTATCTTTCCACCGCATGGCAGATCGATCTCTCGATAACACGGCTCTTAGTAATGTAGCTGTCAATCCCTTTAATTAAGGAACCTTAAGAGTATTGCTCGTAATGCCTGATGGGGATGATAGGGTAATGCGATGCCGCGAGCTTTAAATGTATAAGATGAAAGATCACAAATGGATGGACAAGATGAATTGTCCAATTCTATCGATCATTACAGTCTTTGCAAAAAAATCCTATTTTCGATAATCGAAAATTTTATTTGTGATCCTCCATTTTTTTATACGCTCACGCAATATTCCGAATATTATTGTTAAATATTAACTGTATGATATACTTTTCTAATTCTTTTACTATAAAATTCTTTAGCAATCATAACTGTGGCTGTTATATGTATATAATATCTAAAATAATATAATTTTATAATATATCGAAATGAATTTAAATTTAAATGTTTCGTTAAAATTGTCAATTTTAAATGGAAAAAATGATTACAAGATTGTGCCATTTGATCATCTAAAAATGTATTATAACACCATTTTCTTAATAAGTGAAGAAACGTCAAAACTCAGTTTGATTCATTTCATTGAAGAAAACTTCAGCGTCAATAGCAAATTGAAAGACATCTCTATAGGCTGATATAAATCCGGTTAAGATCGATGTTAGTTTGGCACGATGTGTAGCGTATCAAGAACAGCGCACAAATACCTTCCACCTCTTTCTTTTTGTTGTTAAACGGTTTCGTGAAAATAGTCGGTGTAAATATCGTACGGCGAGTCTCCGGCTTGAGATTGAGATTCCGCTTTGGCGACATGGGTTCCCTTCGGCTTTGGACGGCTGAAAATACGAAGGCAACTGTTATTGGAGGGTCTTCCTCCATCTTTCTTTGTCCCTCTTTGTGTTCTGCATTTCCTCCTTGTACCGCTTTCGAACATTCTCCTTCCATCTATCGTTCCACCTCGATCCTTCTATGAGCTGTTTCATGCCGCTTCTGGGTGTGCTTCCTGAAAGTATCTCACTTGCTCGAAATACTTCGCATGGTTATTGTGAGAAGAATTTTGTTTGGGCAATATACGACCACTTTACTTACATTGATCTTTACGAAATCGCACAATGTATCTTTTTCCTCTTCTAGCACATTTTCTTAGCTGATTTGGTTTATTTTGAGGTATTCTTATATATATATATATATATATATATATATATATATATATATATATAAAAAAAATTTTTTTTTTATTTTTTTTTCTTTATATATATATATAATTTTTTTTTTTTTTTTTTTTTT
>Ga0157364_1002641_pt1 | contig 16873 bp, 9 predicted proteins | sample AttsexASBM2_FD_111476 | JGI IMG/M metagenome (GOLD analysis project Ga0157364, IMG submission 111476) | Fungus gardens microbial communities from leaf cutter ant in Ribeirão Preto, State of São Paulo, Brazil - Atta sexdens ASBM2 | ecosystem: Host-associated > Fungi > Mycelium > Unclassified ... | reverse complement strand
TCTATTTCTTATTCGATATTTTAAATAAGTTTTTGGAACTTATTTTATATTTTTTATTTCGAATAAGTCATCAATTTTCTGAAATTTTTTATTTAAAATAAAAAGCGAGCTATTTTAACATTTTAAATAAAAGTTATTATATATTTTAAATAAATAAAATGCATTCCAGAATTCTATTTGGCTATTTCTTATTTTATATTTTTAATAATTTCTTGCGACCTATTTCTTATTTAATATTTTACATAAATTTTTGGAACCTATATTTTTATATTTATTATTTCGAATAAGTTGGTAATATCATTCTTTTATCGACTTCTACGATTTTATATTTAAATTTCTGGAATTTACTTGATATTTTATATTTTAAATAGGTCATATCGAAATTATTTTACCGAGCTCTGCATTTAACGTTAAAATTGTATCATCTATCATTATTGACTCTTTTTCTATTTTTAACATTAATATTATATTTTTTGTGTAAAAGATAGATAATATTTTGACTTTTTATAATTATGTCCTTTTAATAATTATGTCCTTTATTTTGAAATATTTAATTTTGCATTACTTTTTTATTTTTGTAGTAATTTATTTGTTTGTCTTTTTAATAAGTAAAAAACATTGGTATTTCCAGTGCTAAACTCTTTATTGCGCACTTACTAAAAATATCGTTCTCTTCTCACTTGTCGATACACGTGTAATGCGAGATAAAAATTGCGAAAAATCACGTGCGTTTCAGGCGCTCTCGATATACTAGTCATTTTTTTTTCTATCTCCCTCTTCTTCTTTTTCTCTCTCTCTCTCTCTCTTTCTCTCTCTGCTTTTTATTCTCTATCATTACACATGTCGTTCGCGTGTCATAAGCATTTAGACTCGCGATTATTGACTTCTCGTCACGCATTTTTTCAGCGGAGTATCGTTAACTTCTTACAAAGATGCGTTAATGCAACACGCGCGAATCCGGCAGAGCCGGATGATGGTGAAAAGAAAAAAACAAAAATTTTGCATCGTACCCGCGGTTCTATATATATTCCTCGATGATCTCATCCTTTCCGGCGTGAAAATGGTCAATGGCATCGGAGAATGCTATCGAGGGGATTCCGATGGTCGCCTATCGTCGGAGGTCAAAGTGACGCGAGAGTCAAGTCGCCATATCAATTCCTTTACGTATCAAAGCTAATGAATATTGACGGGTCGATCGTGAGATACGAGCAGATTTTTTACTTTTCACTTTTTACTTTTTATTTTTACTGTATAAATACGCTTCAAAATTTAAGTTCTGAAGTATATTAAGCGTAGTAAGTTTTAAATCGTATAAGATATTTGTCAAAAAGTCGAATATGAAGTGAATAAACTATGATCGATTGATTCCTTATGGCTGGCTTACTACCTTTTATATTTCAGTGATTATAAGGGCATACAAATTGTATGCTTCAGAACTTAAATTTTGAAGCGTATTTATACAGTAAAAATAAAAAGTAAAAAGTGAAAAGTAAAAAAAAAGATCTGCTCGTATCTCACGATCGACCCGTCAATATTCATTAGCTTTGATAGGAATTGCCATGATTAATGTCTCAATATAAGATAAAATTTGGCACACAGTTCAGTTCCAAAATCGAGCGCTTAAAAAACGGGTGATTTTTGCAGGAAACTTTTTCAGGAAAACATAAATATAAGGATGGATATATAGGGGCATGAATATATAGGGGCATGAAGGCCATGCCCCTATATATTTAAGGCAGTAAGACGTAAGTAATAAGGAAATCAATCATTTACTGCTTACGTTTTACTGCTTAAGTTTTTTATATGTCATGACTCTTAAGCTAATTTTACAAGCCATTTCTACTGTGCTTTTTGTTTCCTGTTTCTTGCTGTTTGTCTCTGTTTGTCTCTTATCTTTTTGGCCAATAAGACAAGAGGCAAACAACAAGAAACAAAAAAAGCGTATTGTAGAATTAGCTTTAGTCTCGAAATACTTAAGCAGTAAAATGTAAACGCAATAAGGAAATAAAATGTTGGATTTGCTACTGTTTATGTTATGACTTTACGATCTTTGTTATTATTGGCCGATTTGATTACTATTTAACGTTTTACTGTCTTACGTTTTTTGAGGGCTTATTATACCACACCTTTTAGACTATGATAATAACAGCATCCTTGATGCTGTTATTATCTGAATAATTTCGACTTATCTTATTTTCTGATAACATTTGGTATAATAAAGTATATGCTATATTTTTGAGATTGCATATTTTATAATAACACGTAATATATTAAGATACAAATACAATATCTTTAATTATCATAGTCGAATATTCTCTAGTAAAAATCTTCGCTGCTATTGAATAATATAACAACACCGAATCGATGCGTACGACGGAAATTGATAGATAATTATTGGCAGACAAGTAAATATTAAATATAGGGAATTTATCAATTATTTATGATTGAAAATTCTTATTTGATGCAATTTCGATAAAAAAATTTAATTAAAATTTTTTGACGCGAGATAAAAAAATTCTTGACAGTAGTAAACTGGAATTAATTTTGTGATTGTTTTTATTTTATTATTTTTTTATTGAATTTCAAATTAGTATATATTATAAATTTTATCATTGTTACATGCGAATTATTTTAACTTTTAATTTAATCTTCTTCTTGATTTATCCTTTTAAGAATAAAAGCATTGTATAGTTGATAATTATTACGTAACATTATAACCGTTCTTATAGTAATCACATTTTTATTGCATCAATAGATCAGAATCTCTTAGTAATTGAAGATTACAAACTGTTTATTCAGAATTGGATTTCATTGACATATATTATTCAGATATTTTGCAGATAACAGATTTCTTCCGTAATTTAAATGACGTTTTAAAAATAATTTGACGTTATTTCTTAAATAGATAAAAGTGCCGCGATAAATATGGTAGATTGATTTTTTTATACAGTTTGAAGAAATCGCCAATCTGGTCCGCGGAATCGCCGTTTGAAGTCGCAGGAAGCTGTTACGTCATGTACGAGTATTAATGATTAATAGTTTATCTAACAAATGTGTCCAACTGACACAGATGCTTCTTCATTGAAAGAATTTGCACTGAAACATCATCGAAGCGTGCAGTTAATAGAAATCAACTTATCGGCGATTCTATTTACTCTATTCCGATTATTGCAACGATCGATGTGCGGATTACATAACATTGCGGAATACGGCTACTATTGACCAAGAATAACAATGCGGACAACCATTCATAAGATGTTTTCATATCCTCATATCTTAATTATAATATTTTGCGACTGTAATTACAAAACTTTTTATAATCAAAAGGCTATAAAACGAAATTTGTATCATCAATGTTTTGAGACATCATGTGTGTATTAGAATATTTAACAACACGTTTCTGACAAACTCTACAAATTGCGCGAAGCAGATCGTTTTAGAACTGTTCTTGTAGATATCACCTATTAACAATGTCTCTATTGTTTTTTCCATCTTTTAACACTTTACATGTCATATTTCCTATATTTGAACGTGTGAAATTTACATTAAAAGTCTCGTTACTTATTTGCGAGTGACAGTCTTGTTTACCTGAAAAATAATTTTACTAGTAAGACATTAAAAAATAATTAAGTATTTAAAATAATATCAAATACAACACTATTAATAACATTATTAATAATATTGGTAATTAATATATATAACGCATAATATATAACGCATAATATATAACGCACTATTATAAATATTAATAATTTAAAATAATACACTAAACACGTATTAACAATATTTATAAAGTAATATGTTAAATTTTTTTAATTTATTGAAGTCAGCTGAGCAGTCAAAGATCGATATTCACAATCAGTTCTTATTTTAAGACCGTTTCAACTAATGTAATCTTAAGATGCTAATACAGCTTTCTGGTTGGTTCATGACATCTTAAGACTATATTTAAAACAGTCTTAAATAAAAAAATCAACCACGAATACCGGCTAAAATGTTAAAAACAGAGTCAAAGGAAAAGTAGAGAATTACTCAAACGTCATTTAACTTTAACTGGTGTTTCTGTGAACAGCTCTGATCGTTTTAAAGCAACTCAGCAGGTGGCGAAATTACATTTCAAGTAACGTGTATATCGCAATGACAACACATGCATCGGCTCGTGCGATGATGATTCGTACATGAGTGGCTTTAACATTCAATAATAAAATATTCAATATTTATCGACGTTGCGGCCGTATGTCGCCCCATTTCATCGCGAGCCATTTTCGTACTACTACGAATTTGCTCCCTGTTGATTGATCGCTGGCTGTCAGCCGGCCAATATTTTCCTTTTGTTGATCGTCATGCACCATTTTATACCTAACCTACTTTTGCGAAAATTCTTGAATTTAAAACATTATGCATTTTCCATCGAGGAAAAGACTCCTTTGTATTGTGATTTCCTCTCGGATTTCCTTAAACGAATAAAATTACATGATTGACGTATATTTTTCTTAGAGGATTACATTGTATCAATTTAAAAATAAAGATCTTCCTTTTTATTTTTATCTTTCTGTGATATTTTTCTTGGAAACTAACAATATTATTGTTAATATTGTTAGCGTAAGCTCAAGAATTTTACCTTCCGTTTTTTCGCAGCGCAGTAATTTATTGCGCGAAGGATTACAAAGATAGTTGCGTTTCAGTAAGAAAATATTGAAATTTGTTTGAATGAGAAACCCCTTTAGGGATTTGACAGTGGCGCCATCTTTTTTGCCACTCAATCCCATGACATCGACAAAAAAGTTCTAGCCCTTAAAATAAAAACATGTCCTTAAAAGATTAATTACAGATTTATTCTCCTCAGCCTAAATTCGTTTCAAAATAGTGTAATTAATAAAAATTGCATAATACGAATACAAAGTATTGTAATAAAAATTTACTTCATCTCTGATAATTTATGAGTGACACAATTTATGAGTGACACAATTTGAGATATGTAAGTATTTCCTTATACATCTGTATTGCTGAAGAGGACTCCAAAATGAATTGAAACGTTCAAAACAAGACATTATTTATCGACAAAATATTCGTAACTTTCATTATTTTAAGATCTTGCATCTGATAACCTGCGTTGATTCTCATTATCCTTGATTTATGTTAGTTTATATAATAAAAATTATAGCAATTTTATATAATAAAGTTATATAATTTTTAATGTTAAATCACATTAAAAATTATACAATTTTATATAAAATTACTAATTTTTATTACAAAATTTTATATTATGCAATTTTTATTAGGGTAACTCCGGTATATACTCCGGTATATATACCTATCGAAAACTTAATTTATTAAATATTGTTTACTATGTTTAAAGTAAACAAACTATATCAGTAAATACTTTGTATTGTCTACTATTATGAAAAAAATATTGGAAATCCAAAATATTTATATTCGTATTAAAAAAATGAACTTTTTTAAATCCTTGTATTTTTGCCGTATATATCCATAGGGGTGAGATACATGGCTACTAGGGAGAAAGGGTTCAAAAATTTACAAATAATGCATATAAATAAGTCGTAAAATGACACAATAACTTATAAAATGTTTATAAAATTTTATTAAGGAATAAGAATGATAAATATGTATATAAAGTAATAAATAAGCATTACAATCTTCCCACATTACAAGTGTTATGATATGAGGTACATATTTCGTGTAATGCGTTTTATTGCATTTAGTGCATTTAGTGATATATGCAATCTGCCCACTTTGGGCATAAATCCGCCCGCTAAAAATGCTGTATACCCCAAACAAATGAGATATACAAGACAAACTAAAACAAAAAATACAAAAGTACTGTATTTTGTTATACAACATGCTTTACTCTTCCTCTACATTCATGTATCACGAAATAACCACTAAGTCTTTTGCACGGCCTACAGTAATCATTTTATGTAGATTATAATTTATGATAGCGTTACTTATTATAGTGACAAATATCGATTCAACTCACAATAATTTTATTAATATTAACAATAAGAAACTGAAATCACAATACTAATATAACACAATACTAATATAACATAAAGGCATGTAATAAAGTAGTTGCGGAAAAATTGCTCCCATTCCTTCTATTTTTTCTGACTTCTGCGGCGTAAATCCCAGCGTGATGTGTTTACCGGAGTTATCCTATATATTGGGTATGTGTTACTGTAAAAGGTATAACGACAAGGAAACGAAGCGTATACCTTGTTTCCAGATGATTGATGATTTTTCCGTGATGGATGGAAAAACTTTTCTAATTCTGCTTAACGTATTATATATTAATGACCGCGTAATGATCTAACAAAACCGGAAGGCAATCATGTGTTTTCACGAGCATGACGTCGTTGCTCTGCAATGGATTACGTTGTTGGCTTTTATAGCCAACGTGTAAAGTCTCCGGAGTGTACAGAATCGTAGACGAGCATACAATTTGATCTGTCGCCAAGAACTATCAGAGTGACAATCCCGCACGTTCATCCATCCGTCTATTTCGCACGGCAAGTAAACTTGTACGCCGTGACGTGCTAATCTTATTAGCATAGCTCTGTTACGGCGTCCGGTATTAGTCTTCGACACACAATTGCTTCGATATTTTTCTTACGCGCCTACGTGCAAGGACGAGATCGATAAAGCTTATCTGTGGAAGATAAATCTTCTGTAAAATGCAAGGATTTCTATTAGTTCGTTCATTTCTATACATCCATGTGGATAGCTTCGTCATTTTTGTAATTTCAATGAATCTCAATCTAATTTTACGACATACCTATTCATCATGTGACGTACCTATTCAAGTGTACAAATATGCTTTTCGCCTATATGAACGAATAACGCCAACGCAGAATAAATATATACGAAGGAATAGTATCGTTCTAATTATAAGCACCGAAAACTGTATGATTATTATGCAATTTTAAGCACGAATTCGAGGTATAAATACAAATATGTCTATCTATTAATTACGATAGATTTTTTATTTTTTAATATTTTGATTGCCATTGAGTATTGAAAGATTTAAAATCAAGAAGCATCATGGTTGTTTAATATAAAATATGCACAAAGATTACTATATAAAAAACCTACATAAAATATAAATATGTATAAATAAATAAAAAAGTATTATATTTAATATAATTTATTATTATGTATTTTATAATATATTATAATTTTAGAGGGAGTAAATGAAACTGTTATAAACCGAAATATAACGGATCTTTTTGTAATTGAAAAAGATTTAAATAGAAAAATAAAAAATGAATAAGTGATTCTCTATTTTTAATAAATCTAATGTATTATTTTAATATTTTAAATGTTTAAAATAAAATCATTTTTAAGTGAATACATAAAAGCGTCCATGCTTCCACAACTGAATGACAAGATCCAATTGTGGAATGGACGTCATTCAGATACGAGATATGATATGGCAATTCAAGTGTCAAATATCTTGTTTTGACACATATATTGAAATAGCCTTTTGCCTCACACAATATCAATTTTTTAGCCTCACACAATATCAAGTTTATTATAATTCTTAATGTTATTTAATTTTGTGAAATATCTATTATAGATTTTCTCCTTCACGATACTCGCAATATCTTTTCATTCGCACATGTTGTTGATTCCGACGACTTTTGTTTCGGAATAGTTACAAAATCTTAGAAACCGGTTCTCTGACTTGCTTTTTGCTATCTCGTATCTGGCATACTCCGAATACCTTCAGATCGACCAGTCTACAAAAGCGGATCATCCTCTTTCCGTTAACCATCAATTTTGTTTTAATATTTTGCATCGGAGATATTTCAACGTAAAATAAGTTTACTCTTTCAAGAACTTTGATGAAACGATACTCACGCTGATCTCGTTTCACGTTAGAGCTGTTTCAAAGAAGCATCAGATTCCTTCGAGAAATGCATTTTGATATGATGACGTGGCATCAATCTGGTTTCAGTCCCCCGCATTGCAACGGATGTTTCAATTTAAAACAGAAAATAGTCATTATTAAAAAGAATAGTATTTATTCTTCCGAGCTTTTAACATAACAGTGTGTGTAAGCGGATGATAATTACACTGAATACGCTTGCGAATCGTGCTCGTTACTCTCGTCGTTTGTTCTTATAATATTTTCGTATGAATTAAATGGTACATTAAACATCTCAGATTCTTGAATAACGCCTGAAAATGTGCTGCAAGTTTCTTTCTTGTTACGAGTGATAGCTATTTTAGTTTCCCACCGTGTCACAATAAACGTCTGCGGTAATCGTCTGCGGTAACTCGTATAATTGTTAATCCGAGAAGATCGCACTTGAAAAGAGTGTAATTACGTCCGAGAGGAAGGCGCTAATGCTCTGCTGTACTTGTGTACACTGTGTGCTCGATTGCTAAAAAATTTTGAATGGCAAGGCGGTATGACTGACCAATTGATATTGTGTCATCAGCAATTTGCGTGTCATTCACCTTCATATATAAAAGAAAACCGACATTTATTCATTAGTTTTTACACCGCGTGCTCGGTTATAAACACGGAAATAATATCTAAGTTTTAATGATGATTTGATCAATTTAGAGATCGTCTTTTTTTAATTAAAACATGAAATGCGGTAAACTACAATAAGCGATCAGAAATAAAATATTTTTTGCGAACGCTGAATGATTTCAGGACAATATGCTAAGTTTGAAGCAATATATAATATTTAGTATTTTAATTATTTTATAAAATATTTAATAATACAATTATTTAATAATGTATCAATAAATATAAATTTAAATATTGGATTAAAGGCCTCTCAAAATTCAAACAAGGAAGTAATTAAATAGGATAGGTCAATAAGATATAATAGGGTCAATAATAATTCGATGCGATAATTAACTTTTTAATAATATCTTCGTGTAATTATATCAAATATATCTTGTCATGATAAACTCTGGCAATTTGTATATTTAATGTAATTACACTAATATATTGTATTTTATTAATAGCACATTAATTATCACAGAGTATTGCTCTTATTGCCCCCTTTAATTACTTTATTTAATAAATATATAAATAAATATATAAATATATAAATTTAATGAATGAAATTAAAACAGAAAAAAGACTAAATGTAGCAGGATAAATTTTATTTTACCATTTACATTTACAGAGATTTGATTTCTATATTTTAATTCAAGATTTAAAAACAAATGATATGACATTTAATGAACATATTAGGTGTGGAAAAAAGTTCGTGGCGTTTTTCCCGTTAGATGGCATTAAAAAAACGCCACGAACTTTTTTCCATACCTAATATTAAAATGTTATGCTTTTATAAAAGCAATAAGATTCGTCAACGTCGACATCTGTATTGGATTTTTTGTTGCATGTGCATACGTATTCCTTATAAAATTTCATATAATTTTTGTGATATTATTAATTTTAAATTTATTCGTTTATCAAGTTACTCGATGTTTGGATTATTATCAATTATCGCGTTAGTTATGTAAGACGCGCATGTTCTGGTACTACGATTTGCCACTGTGAGAAGAATGTGAAAAAGTCTTTATCTAGGAAATCCTCACGATGTCGCTTTTTTTTGTGATAAACACAGTCGCATGCTGAGTCAAACCTTTACCTGCTAGTTGCACTATAATGTGAACGTAATGGAAACGCGATGCAAATAATATGAATGATAATTTCTATAAATCTATAAATAGATCTTTGATTTATAGATGAATTTATAAATTGATAAATCATTTATCAAAATCACCGATAAATTCATCAACGGCGTTTGAATTGTTCGTTAGTGACAGTAATAATAACTTATTAAATATTAAAAATTATTTCTTGCTGATATTGCGAGAATTTATAGTAATTAAGATCTTTCGATTTTCATGTTTAGTAATAAAATTGAAGAATCTTTTTTACTTTTATTTTTTTGTATAGATTTTTTTATATAGATTTAATGAAATTTTTATTAAATGAGAGAAAAAGAGTATGTTAAGCTAAATGGCACATATTTTCAGGTCCTACATGACTGCGCGAAAGCACGGCGAGAAGTTGAGCTTCATTGGAGAGCGTCAAATTGCAGGCACATAGTTCAAGTTAAGGATGTGTATGAAAATTCCTATAGCGGCAATAAATGTCTGCTGGTAATCATGGAATGGTATGTACAAGAAAACGTAATATTTTTTAATGTAGCGTGGCGTCATTTATTGCAAGCATGATTCTTCAGATTTATATTCAACTCTTCTTTTTTTGCTTCAGTATGGAAGGCGGAGAGCTGTTTCAAAGGATACAAGATAGGCAAGATGGTGCTTTTACTGAAAGAGGTATATCTTCAGCGTTCGCAGTCTACTAAATTTTTAGAAAACTACATAAACTTTATCGTATTTCTTTGCAGAGGCTGCGCAAGTGATGTACGAGATCTGTGTCGCCGTAAAGCATCTACACGACATGAACATCACTCACAGAGATCTAAAGCCTGAGAATCTTTTATATTCCAAACCTGGTAAGAAAATGAGTTACATATGTCTCAAAATACCATTTATTTGTTTTTTTATCGTAACAACTTGAAATTATTATCACTCCGTAACATTTTACGTGTTAAAGAATTAATCATGTATTATCACAGACCTTGAAGTTATAGTTGTGGAGATTACGATAATTTTATCTATATGTACATCGAAATGCATGTAATATCATACATGCACGAATGCAATGTATAAATAAATTATATATTGTTATTGTTAGTTTTGCAATTTTGCATTTCTAATAGCGTGCTATTAGTATGCGAATAGAATAATAAGATGTTTTTATTTATTTCTAGACATCACTGGAATTCTAAAACTCACCGACTTTGGATTTGCTAAAGAAACACACTTAAAAGACACATTACAGACACCATGTTATACACCTTATTATGTTGGTAAGCTTTTACACTTCATTTATGTGAGTACATGTGCATGTAGTTGAAACTAAAATTATTTATATAATTCATTATTTTATTTTATTCTTAGCCCCGGAAGTTTTGGGACCAGAAAAATATGACAAGAGCTGTGATATTTGGTCATTGGGAGTAATTATGTACATATTGTAAGTATTCTACCATATGTATCTTCAAATTATTTTATACTAATAATTAATTTTTTATGTATATAATATAGAGCATTCTAAAAAATCCTTCATGGTTCTCGTTATTTTGCTAATGAATTATAATTAAAGTTATATATTAAAATATGTTCGTAATATTAATTATCATTATTTCTAGATTGTGCGGTTTTCCACCATTCTACAGTAATCATGGACTAGCAATTTCGCCAGGAATGAAAAAGAGAATTCGATTAGGACAATACGACTTTCCCAGTCCGGAATGGTCAAATGTAAGCCAAGAAGCCAAGAATCTAATTAAGGGTATGCTGTGTATAGATCCAGCGGAAAGGTTACAGATTGATGCTGTGATGCGTAACAACTGGATTGCTGTAAGAAAAAAAAAATATATATATAGGATGCACTTAGCATGAATTTTCGTAATATATTTTTTTCTAAAACTATGTTTCTTATCTTAGAAATATATGGAAGTACCCGCCACTCCCTTACATACTGGACGTGTTCTGCGCGAGGGAGAGGAAATGTGGCCTGAAGTGCAAGAGGAGATGACGCGGTCGTTGGCGACAATGCGCGTCGACTACGACACGGCGTGTCTGAAGCAGCTCGATCACACGAATAATCCTCTGTTGAATAAACGGAGGCGCGCGAAACAGTCAGCCAATAACGCGACAGTCCCTGCAACACCCGCCAGCCCCACGGCAGCCTCCTAGGAAGAAGACACTGTCAGAACCAGAAACTGGTTCTGGACGAAACTGGACATTTTTTCTGCGTCAGATACAGCGTGATCACAACGAAGACGGTTCTCTGACTGCTGCATTTCACGAAGCAAAAGAAATTCCGAATTAGAATAGTATTGAAGGGCACCTAGATCACATATGTATCACATGATTTACACTATTAGCGTTCGATTATTTAGATGCGAGATCAATTTTATTAGAGCGGTAACAATAATGTAACGAGGACAATATTATCCCAACGAATGCAAGTAAGTGATATTTTTTTAATTGTCGAACGATATCACAGGTTTTTTCAAATTGCAAAATTTTTAAATATATACACTATAATTAATTGAGTAATAATCACTTGTGTAGAATGGTAAACGTTTTTAATGCTAAGCATTAATGTTACACGTCATCAGTTCAATCATCCGTCAGACCTATATAATTGTGAATATGATAATATTCTTTAGAGGCACTATATATAAATAATTATAAAATTATATAAATAAGAATAGGCGATCGAGATAAACGATACTGCTGAACGTGTCTTTTAACAAACTATAAACATAATAGATCATATTGGAATGATATTTAAAATTTACATTTAATAATGAAACCTAAGAGAAAATTGTTTTTCTCAATAAAACCTTATTGTCGTTATACTTGTCTAGAAAAAAAATATAAAGTCAAATTGTTATCTTGAAAAAAAAATCGAGAAATATGTTAGACTTCCAAAAGTTGGTCATCAACTGAGTCGATTTTAGAGCTGATAAGTAGTAACTGGCTTTTGCTGTCTTATATTATTTATTTAAATACATGAAATAAAACTTTCCCAAACAACACAAAGTTTAAAATTATGATATAAGACATTTTTAAATCGTCTTTTAAACGCAAAAAACATCTTATGACCTGATTTTAGACACTTTTTGTTATCTGAGTTATAATGTTGTTAAATCAGTAATCATTCTTATATATTCTGTACACATACATATATCTTAAAATAGGCGTCGACAAAAAAAATTGTTTGATCGGGGTTATTATACATAATCTCCATACAAATATAAATATAATGAAAGACTATTTATCTGTAGGCTGTTAAGACTAACTGTAGGAATAGTTGCCCATATCTTATTTTCTACAAAAATTATTTGTTGCTATTGGATGATCAGTTGCGCACTACGTTTCTATTTATATCATCGAATTTATAATGTATAATTATAATTTTTCACGTAATCGTCCGCTGCCCGTCCAGCCTGTTTTAAATATATGTATTAAATTTTCATAATTATTACTTTATTATTATCGATCAATAAGATCTTTTTTAATCCTATTTTTACCAGTGTAATCAAATATGTAATTTAGACATTAGAAATTGGATTATTTGTGTTCTAAGTACCTAATAATATGTTCGATATACAAAGGACATCTGAAAAGTTTTGAGCCTCAATATGAAGATGACATTATTTACAAAATCGTTTTGATATTAATAATAAGTATTGTACAATCGTACATGCTTAAAGATATCTGTGAAAATTATAGCCATTTTGGACGCTCAATTTGGTGTTTGACACTCATTTAGTCAACATCAGTGTTTTTGTAAAAATGGAAAACGTCGAATATTGTGCCGTGATTAAATTCTTGAATTTGAAAGGCAAGATGCCTATGCGAATTAAAGCCGAGTTGAGTGCTGTTTATGGGGATTCTGTCTCATCATTTGCCATCGTGAAAAGATGGGTAACTGAATTTAAACGTAGTCGTAGCTAAGCCAGCTTGACTAATGAATGATGAGCGTTCGGGACGGCCAACAACCGATAACATTGAAAAAATTCACGAAATACTGAAAGACTGTCGAATCAAAGTTAGAGAGACTGCGGGGATATCGAAAGAATGTGTTTGTCACATATTAACTGAAGAATTAGGCATGCGTAAGCTAACTGCACGTTGGTTACCGCTTGTTCACTGTGGATGAAAAACGCATTCGAATGAATATTTCCAACTCCCAAGGCCCTATTGGAGCGGTTTAGATGAAACAAGTCGGATTTCTCGATTGATAACTGTTAATGAAAATTGGATCCATTACTTCTTGAGACGAAGGAACAGTCAAAATAGCGGAGAAAATTGTGAAGGGTGAATCTGCTCCGAAGACGGTTTCATCGACTGGGAAGGTGATGGCGATTATTTTTTGAGATTGTGTTCATCGATTATCTTAAAAAAGTAAAACAATAACGGGGATATTTTGTATTAATTGACAAGCTGGCAAAATTGACAAGAAGGCAAAAATTGTGAAAAAGCGGCCGCAAAGCGGCCTTCTTTGAAGAAGAAGAAAGTGATGTTCCATCAAGATAACGCATCGTTTATACTTCGACGTTCGCCTTAGCAAAAATTTACCAATCGGAATTTGAATTGATTGACCATCTATCATGTTCACCAGATCTGGCTCCCAGCAATTTTTTTCCTAGGCTCAAAGTTTGAGTTGAAGGACAAAGATTTTCATCAAACGAGTAGGTCATCGCATCCATAGAAGCCTATTTTGCAAAGCAACTATTATTTAAATGGGTTAAAGGGGTGTTAGCATCATTGAGAAAAGTATATCGATTTAAAGGGAGACTAAGTTGAAAAATAAAAATGAATTTTTGATCGAAAAAATATTTGTATGTTATAGGCTCAAAATTTTTCAGAGACAACCCTCACATATCTTTAATTATATTAATTCACATGTATATGCGGTCTGTTTTTAAGATTTATAAGTAACTATAACGATATACTTGAGGCTGAGTATCTTAAATGATTTGAATCTGCTTTTTATTTAAGTCACGAATGATATGAAGTACATTTTAGCCGGAATCGAGTGTTACAAATATGATAAATATAATAAATATGGAATGGTATCCCAATATTACATCAATACAAAAAATAGTAGATGAATATATGGAAATTGTATATATTTCTTCTTAATCATTCAAGACGATTCTGTCTATAATTGCATAGAAATCATAAAAATGGAATATTAGTCTGTGTATTTTATTATAGATGTAGCGTGATATTCTACAATACAATTAATAGCTAGTAAATCAAACGTAAAAAATGAGAAGAGTTCCATGTGCCTATAATTTCAATATTTCGAATAAAGATCATAAATTATTTCAAATATATTCTAGAGTATTCAAGAGAAGTATCATTAAAATATAAAAATATTGCAAAAGGAATATATACAAATTATTTAATATACTATATTTTAAAAGACGGTCATTTTCAGAACGCATCTAAAATGATTAATCTATAGATATGAAAAATATATTCGTATAGAAAATTTATATAAAAAGAGAATTGTTCAGAAATTTCAGAGATTGAAATATACTGGATGAGATAGTTTTTAATTATATGAGCATACATAGTTCCTCGTGTTGATCAATTAATTCACTTTAATAATGAATAATGGAATGGAAAATGCTTATGCACTAATAGTTCAATTAAAAAATTACAATGAATTTAATAGCAAGATATTTTTGTAACACAAGGAATTTGTTGATCTGTATTTACAAAATTTGACAATAATGATTGTAAACAAATCTCATCTTTCATACCATTACTTATTTACGTAATTGCAGTTTTCTGCACGACAACGATAAAATCATGTATTTTTTAACATGTGACAGCGCTGTAAATTTCTATAGACCGTAAAGCATTTACAGAAATATGTATGTCAAGTGATGTTATAAAAATTACAGAAGCTATTTTATATCTATATTATTATATTTTTTATTAATTCCTTCTCTTGTTGAGAATTTATTTAATTATACAGAATAATTTCATTACCTTGCGTTTTATAACTTATTTAACATATTAATATACGAGGATCGTTTAAATCAGGTAAATTTTTGCGAGATGGCGCCATAATGAACTTTGTATGGCCAGGAAGTATATATAATACTATTCTGCACTATTCAAACTGTCTCCTAACAAGTTTCAGCTAAAAGTGACGCTTAGCCTGGACTGCCCGGATGCTCATATGGGCAACAACGCTCTAACACCGAACGCTGATTGATGAAAAACGGACAATGGGGATAAATTTTATTCCCACAACCGACTTTTCACAAATCAGCGCTCTGTATCAAAGCGCTATTGCCCGTATGAGGATTTGGATTTAGTTTACGTGTGACAGACGTTGAAAGTGAGCACGGCAGCAGTTGTCATAAAAATGGAGAAAGACGAATTCCATGCATTGACTAAACATTTTTATTTAAAGAAGTGGCGCAAATCACAGCCGAGTTTGACACTGTTTACGGGGACTTTGCCCTATCATTTACTGTGAAAAGATGAGTAGCTGAATATAAACGTAATCGTACTACGCTTGGCTGATGAATGATGATGAGTGTTCGGGACCGCCAACAACTGCGACCACCGATAACATCAAAAAAATTCATGAAATCGTACTGAACGACTGTCGAATTAAAGTCAGAGAGATAGCACAGGCTATAAGCATATCGATAGAACGTGTTAGTCATATTAATTGAAGAATTAGGCATGCGTAAGCTAATCGCGTGTGGGTGCCGCGCTTGCTCATTCTAGACCAAAAATGCATTCGAATGAACAACTTTCCAAGGTCCTGTTGGGATGATTAAGCGAAACAAGTCGGATTTTTTGTATCGATAATTGTTATGAAAAAGACGAAGGAACAATCCAAACAGTGGACTGTGAGAAGCCCTTATATATCCAAAGCAGAACAATAAGTCATGATAACATCAAAATGATATTAAAATGAATCGGAAATGATTGAAAAATAACTTTTAATGATCATTTTGAAGTCATTTTGATATTGTAACGTCTTGTTTTGCTTGGGATTATATTAATTCACATATATGTGCGGTCTGTTTTTAAGATTTATAAGTAATAATAACGATATGTTTGAGACTGAGTACTTTAAATGATTTGAATCTGCTTTTTATTTAAGTCACGAATGAATATAAAGCATATTTTAACCGGAAGCGATCGAGTGTTACAAATATGATAAATATGGAACGGTATCCCAATATTCACATCAATA
>Ga0157364_1002640_pt1 | contig 16873 bp, 4 predicted proteins | sample AttsexASBM2_FD_111476 | JGI IMG/M metagenome (GOLD analysis project Ga0157364, IMG submission 111476) | Fungus gardens microbial communities from leaf cutter ant in Ribeirão Preto, State of São Paulo, Brazil - Atta sexdens ASBM2 | ecosystem: Host-associated > Fungi > Mycelium > Unclassified ... | reverse complement strand
GACACAAATCGACTAATGTTTCTATGGGATTATGTTGACAGATGCCCAAGTTTATTGTATGACGTCTATGATCTATTTATTTCGATCACCACTTACCGCTAAAGCCATCTACAGGAAACGGCGGAAGCAAAGTTGTACACCTAATAAATTGGAACACTGACATTCTGTAATTACTGAACATCGTATTGAATTTTCACATTACTTCGATTGGGAGAACGTCCAAATTTTAGACAAGGAGAAATTTTTGAACAAAAAAGATTGATTTCGAAAATGGTATTCATACACGCGAAAGAAGAATGACCTTAATTTACGTTTAGATACAGAAGATCTGCATCATACCTATACAGCGGTGCTTGAAAATTTCTTCTGACTTATGTTAGTAATCTTTTTAGATTTATAGTTTATTAATTTATTTTGACAAAAGTTTTATTAGTTGACGAAAATGTAACAATTTTAATGAAATGTGTTTTACATTGAATTTTTTCTTTTTTTCTTTTTATTATGTAATGCTTTATTTTACAATTTTAATAATTTTGACAGTTTTTAATTCTTATATAATAATTTATTGCAGTTCTTATCAGTTTGACTTAAGAATAATATACATGTGTTTTGTTCTTTATATTTGCAAATTTGCCTTAATGTTTACTGTGTGACGTCTTACTTCGAGAATAGTTCATATCTGAGTGACACGTCGTCGTACACGGACGTATGGCCTAAAAATGTGTGATATTTATATTTGATTTAACAATTCTTTTTAAGTTTTAATATCAACAAAGCTTCAGCAATCCTTCATGTTCCGTAATGGTAAGTATTTAAATTATTTACGCATATTTCACTCTAATAAGATTTGTTTTTTTAAAAAATGTCAGATTAACAACGCTGCATCTTTGTCGATTTGCGAATGACTTAAACATTATGAATATGTGAGCTAATTGTACTTGTATCATTCTTGCTGAGAAGAAACTCCAAAGAGAGTTGACATCAAAACATTTAAAGCAAAGAAGACATCAATCCAATCTAATTATTGATTGTTCACTAAATAAATTGCGTTTATCGTTGCTGATTCTCATTAGCCTATTACATTTTTCTTTTTGTATTGTTCATATTATATTATATTTAAGAAGAAATTTTAGATATCAATCTTGATATCATCCTAGATTTTGCTTATCTTTACTACAAAAGTTCAAAAGATGAAACTTCTACTTCAATGTTTTCCTGTATATAGCCACAAGAAGCGAAAACTTTCCAAAAGGAAAATATCCTTGCTAACTCTTAAATTATCCCTCCGAGAGAAAACTCTTATCGCGCAGTACAAAGAAATTTCATCACCTTTCGTATATTTTCTTTACTTTTTACAAATTGATGTCGAATACGCTTATTACATGAAATTCGTGGAAAAGAAAGAAAATGTGACAAAGAATCAACAAATTATTTTTGCGCGTTTCTTAATTCAATAGTAGCAAAATATTAACTGTTAGTGTGTTGATTGCGTGAAGTTCGATTCAAAGCTGCGCGAAACGAGACATTAAAATTGTGATACTGCGGTTTAATAGTCAATAAATGTGATTTCACAATGCATGCATGCACAGACAATCGAGAAACAAAGAAGTAGAGTTTAAATGCATGAATACTTTCACATAGATTTATTCCGTTTAAGATATGCTGCGATTAACAGTGTTAGTTTTATCAGTACTTTTTGGGAATTCTTATGCGACTAGGCGACTTCAAATCAACGAATGAAATTTTAGATTTTTAAATTGATAATATTTAAATAATTGTATATAATATATTCATATACAAAAAGAGATAAAGCAGAAAACTAGGAGTTATACAAAAATGTTCAAGTCATTGTATATACATATACATATATATATATATATATATATATATATATATATATACACACATATATATATATATATATATATATATATATATATAATTAAAATATAAATTTTTAATTATTACAATAAATTATATTTAATATATATAGAAAATATGTTTTGGAATATATTATTTGTAATTTATATACAAATTATTGTTCTCCTGTTTCACTGAAATATCCACATTAATGTATTTGTTAAAATTCATTATAATAATATTATAATAATTATAACAAAGAGAAATTCGTAATTAATTTTTCAGAGGAATATTTAATTTCGTAATTTCATTATTTTATCCGGTTTCTCAAATACTCTTTTAACACTCGAATATTTATTTGCTATTTATAATTAATCTGAATCGTAAATTACACGGACACATACAAAAACGTATAATTATCGTATAAAAGTATGATATGATTAATTCATGTACGTGAATATTATCTAAAAATTTTTTGTATTACGTATTTTTTGCAATACGTTTAAGGCTATCATGTGAACAAGTAATTTAATAATTTGCAATTTAAAAAAGTGGCGAATCACAATATCACATCGTACGAAATATGCTAGAACTCACTCATAATAGGGGCGAGTAAATTATGTATTATCTTGGCATGGGAAAAGTGCAGGCAAGTTGAAATGTTAGTGACACACACAATGTCCTATAAAAAAGTTATGGTGCGCTCACAATCCCAGAATACGCGAACGACGCTCGTATTCAGCAATTGTGTCGACGCGCACTCAAATCTCTAGTGATCCTGAGAATAGTATAAGTAGTGAACTGACAGCTTTTCTTTACGATTTTATAGAGTATTTTTTATATGATGTCGCACATGTGCAACAAAAAGCACTGAAGCATTTTAATTTTAATACGCATAAAATAATTTTAACTTAAACTTGTCTGCAAAAGCTTATTAAAGCAAATTAAATCCAATTATTATTAAAATTTTATTATTTTATCATTATAAAACAGCATCTCCTTCTTTTTTCAATTTTTTTTTTATTATACGTTGATTTAAATTTATTTTTAATTAGTTTTAAGGGGAAGTTATTTTTAATTTAGCTCTTAAATTTATTTACATTTTCTTTTTTTTTTGTTTTAGAACGGAGAGTCAAAGCACCAAGCCGTTTTACTATCAAGGAAGAATGTGAGTGTTTTTTTTTTATTTTATTCTTTTATATTATTTTCTGTATAATTCTGATAAGTACATTTTAGGAACATCTTTAAAACTTAAACTAGATATTGAATTGTTATTATTTTAATTCAGATTTGAGTGTGTTGAAGGTTAATGTTAGTGAGTGTGTTGAAAGCTTTAAGCCAATGCCAAGGATTGATTTGATTTCATTATCAGAAATAAATGCAAGTATCATCTTGTATCGAAATTTAAATCTACTAAAATTATACCACTTATATTTAAATATATCAATCTACTAAAATTATATCACTTCCCACACGCAATGTCTTCTAGAAGACGTCTTTATGATGTCTCTCATATATTTTAGACATGTATATCTCAAAAGGTTTTATAAGAGCTTTATAAGATCTTTTAGACATGCATGTGTTATCCAGGTTATATATAAATACTAAAAACAGTTTTTTATTGGGAAAGACATAAGATTGAACATTGAAAATTGGGTGGAAGATAAATTATGTAGAGGAAGGCTGAGAGTGTGTCAATTTGCAAATCGAGAAAGCTCGAATGATGATATCAATCCTTGAAGTAGTCTGTTGTGAAAAGGGTCACGAAATACTGTGAGATACTCGACTCTGTCCCATATGTTATCCAGGACACGTTCAACTTCGATCTAAGTGCGACAGTTGGTCACGAGATACTATTGTCGATTAGAAGTTACATCTCGAGAGCTTTATTGCCGACGTCGATATCATTCACTTCAAAGCATAATATTCGCTTGGAATGCGGGTATAGCATATAAGAAAAGAATGGTTCTGTTGAAGTATCTAAAAATTTAACTAGATACAGATCTAAAAATAATTTCGTTTGGACCATCAAAATAATTACATAGGATTATGCTTAAACTAATTGCTAGAATGTTAAAACTTTTTGTAGCATTATCAACAACATTTAAGCGTTTTACATAATTATTTATGGTTCACCAAAATTATTTTCAGATCTGTATCTGACTAAATTTTTAGATACTTTGATACTGTTTTTCCATGTTAATTTTATCTAAGATACGTGTAAAATATGGACACAAAAGGGACATTTAATTTCCGATGGCTCGTAATTCAAGGAGCATCACTGCCTGGTCATTTTTGTAAAGAGAAGAATTGTCACATGAGAGATTAACGAGAGGCGTTCAGGTCTGGCAAACTTCATATACCGCCTTTGTACGAAGATAGAGAAAAAGTAACAGTCACCGCTCTCGCGAAGTAATCCTTCACCCTGCAAAGCAACGTGCGCGTGTCACCCCCAACATACAGGGTGGTACATATTCATCGGAGCACATGGGCGATGCGCGAGCGGGGCACCAGTTGTCGCGGCACGTTCCTGGCACGTGCAAGCACGTGGCCATATTGACGAGTGGATTGTTCATTCCGACGTCTCTCGTGTGCGTCGATGCACGAGGATCGCCTTCCCGCTGGGTTTGTTGCCGATTTTCGTGGGCCGCCCGTTAATTGGGAATAATCGTTTAGATGGCTTCGCGGCAGACTTTACAGTTTGCTCGAACGAGGGTCCTTCCTTGGGGGAGAAAAAAGAAAAGAACTCTCTGATTAAAAACATATAATTTGAATCATTGTTTGGACGATATGCAGTGAGTACAAAAAGTATGCGAAATGAAGAATTTTAAAAAAAAAGCTTTACTTTTAAAAAGTAAATATTAATTAACAATTTATTAATTAAGAATAAAATAGACTGCGTATTTCTCACAATTATTTTACAAGGATGTACAAAAATTAATATATAAATTATCTTAAAAATAAATGAAAATGCATAATTGTATTATTTGAACACACAAAATTATTCGTGCAGTCGAAAAATTTAGCTTTTAAAATCAGGAACTTTAGTTTTTATTGGGACTCATTGTATAAAATTGATAATTAATGTTTATTTTTTACAAATAAGATCTTTTTTCCTCTATATATATACTTTTCACATTTACTATACCCTTTTAATTTTAATTTTTGTAACAAATTTTATTTTCCAACTTTAGAATAGAATATAGAATATTATTATTGCTTCAGCTTATGTACCAAAGCTTATGTACTTGGTTTATTGTCTTTTATTGTCTTTTATTAATCTCATACATATCTTATGATTAACGGCTAACTAAAATCTGATAGTTAAATATTACTGTTATCTAAACTTATATTCTTTTCTTAAATATCACAATCTTTCTATATAATTAAACTAATTTATGTTAATATCACATTAATCCAATACAATTTTTACATAAAACCATAATAACATTTTTCTTTATTCCCTTATGTTTTTCTGTATCTCTTCTAATAAATAATTTTCCATATTATATTCTACACCCGAATACTTAGTCTTATTTTTTTTCTCTTCTTCAACTTCTTAGTTCTCTCTTTCCACAATTTCCTTAAAATATTACATTTTACGGTATTTTAATCTTTATTTCATAACTACCTCCGTACACATATATTTTCTCCTTAAATTCTTACCTAATTCTATACAAACTAGTCTCTTATTTTAAATTTTCAAGTTATATTTATTTCTTGATTCACTTCGTACTTGTTTTTTTTATAATTTAAAAGTTAAAGTAAAAACCCCGCATTTTAAGAAGTAATAGGAAAAGAGGAGGAACTTGTTTGAAAAATATACAACATATTTGAAGTAGAAGCAATAGAAGAACCATTAGAACACGTGTGAATTAAGAATTCACGTATACGATAAAAAAGGTTACGCTAAGTTATATAGTGTAGCTTAATAAGTTACGTAGAGAGTCAGTATAAAAGTGCTTACGTCGAATCGATAACGCGTGCTGGTGTTCATGGCTCCATTAGGATAATTGTACGCTCACACTGTTTCTCTCTTCCAGTATCTATAGCTATCTGCCTATCTATCTCTGTGTCTCTAGTCCCCCATAGTCTATTTTCTTCGACAACCCCATTGCCCTCTTTTCTTTCGTGCGATACGTAAGTGGATGATGTTCACGATAACATTGTGAAGGAAAATCATTAGGGAACAATATATCATTGAAATGCGAAACGGAAACTTGTCGAATGCATTAATGAGAATTACGAACGTAGGGATCTATAAAATAGGCCAAAGCAAAATTAAAAATATTGTCATATAAATATAAATCTTGTCCTATAAACTAATCATATGAAAAAAATATTGTCATATAAATATAAATGTATTATTACAATATCAGAAAATTAAAAATAATTACGTAATTACGCCAGAAGTTGGCGTTATGGAAAAAGCAAGTTTGCTTAAAAATACTTTCTCAGCAAAACAATTAGCTATAAATAAAACTTTGGCCTTTGGCGTAATTTTCTTTCCTCATTTATCGTAAGATATATATTTTTGAAATGTAGGTTGCACTTAAAAAATCTATAATTAACTTCTTTTATGTTTATCTCATGTAATCGATCGTTCATAAACGGTAACAGCAAAACCATAATCGATTACGGTCATTGCTTCGCGGTTTTGTCAAATACCTATTGTAGACGAAAATAGTTGTGCACGGAACAATACTTGATGCGGCACTCCTACGCTCACCGGAGGGATCCCACACGATCGTCCGTGGCACGCATTGCAAATCACGCGTAGATTTATGGCGATGTTAAATCGAGGCATTCCGTAGTCCAGTTCCCATGCTCTCATCATGTAATCGTCCGTGAAAATGTCCGCTTATCTGCATAACTGAAATAAGCCAGTAACGGCGAGTATCAACATGAAGGAGTGCCGATCGTATAACCATCATAACATAATTCTCCCATTAAAAATGGCCGTTTAATGAAGAGATGTTGACAAATTTAGAAACCTTTGTTTTTAATTTATAAGAACGCATAGTATAATATACAAAATTGCAGTCAATTAAAATAGATAAGAACTATGACATTTATTAGCTTTTAACGTAATGTTAATATTTTTTTGTGTTTGAGTATTTCTACTTTCTTTCTCTCTCTCTCTCTCTCTCTCTCTCTCTCTCTCTCTCTTTCTCTTTAATACTTTTTATATTAAAATGAACATCTTTTCAATTGTTATCCGGCATTAATTGTTATCCAGCATTAACGCGTTCTCATGGCACGGGACTTTGCATCTCGTTGTTGATTATTTAGGCGGAAAAGGAACCGCCCATGCTTTTACCACGAAGTGAATAGACCATAGAGGAGGCGTTAAATACTACAAAACCGTGACATCCGGTATGCACGAGTCGACACGTGACCTTCTCAATGCTCTTACACCAAGTGCTCGTCGAGCACAGCAACTCGAGCACTATTCAGAACATCGTTACCACGTGTAACGTGTATTTTTCGTTTTTTTTCTTTACACGTTGATCGAAAACGCAGTTCTCAGTTTACGATCTTCTCAGTACGTTTGAATGTATACAAATATGATACATATGAAGCCAAATGTATAATATAATAAAGAATACAGTTTCATTATACTGTAATAACATATGCTGTCGACACTAATAATACAAATAATTATAATAAATATTGATAAAATTAAATTTATATTAAAATATCGGTTTTAAAAAATAAAAGTGATAATTAACTCTTACAATTAAAATATCGCGAATAAAATTATAAAATGCTTTTTATAACATCATAATAATATTTAGTTATAATCATACGAAATTTAGATTTTTCGAAATTTACGAAATTAATACATAATGACATTTATTTTGTTAATTTATATGCATACACAATGAACATTAATTTTATAATTTTAATCAGATAATTTATAATTTCTATATAGTTCGTAGACGGGCTATCTTATTACCTATCGAACAATTGTATAATAATATGATGAAAATAACCCGTAGATATTCAGAATTCGAGTACTACCCGCATACTTCAATTAGAGCCATAAACGAATTCGATATCATTTGTGCTCCCGTAGAGATACTGAAGTTCAATATATCATATATTATCTATAAATTTATATTAAAAAACTATCAGAGCATGTTATTAAAAAGATCAACATACAATATTGAACATAATAATTTATGAATGCAGACTAATTTGGAAGTAACATAAAGAATGCATTTTTAACTTTCCGGAATTGACGATGTATTCAATTATAAATCTTTTTATAAAAAAACGTGAAACAATTTAATTTTATTTATAGATATCTTGTTTATTATGATTAACCTTATTAAGATACTTACAATTAGTATTTACTTTTTTATATTATGTCATTTTGACTCCTTGAAATTAGTGTCTTTTAATTAACATAAATTAAGCAGGTCTTACTCAGTAATTGTGTTAGTTATTGTGTTATAGATTTTTTTACGTCAACTCCGGAAGGTTAATATAAACTAATGACAGATAAAAAGATAAGAAATTATTTGAAATCGTGAACTTTGTGCGTGCAAAATAAAAATGAGATTCTTAAATGATAGACTGTAATTTCTAAATTATAAAATTATAAAGTATAACAAAATTATAAAGTGTAACAAAGAAATCTTTCGCGCGAGCTTTATGTTTGAAATATATTATCTATTAATTTAATGTATCATACAACCTAAGACATTAAATTAACAAGTTATTCAAGAGTTTACACCTTGAAATTAACATGTTTAAATGATAATTTCATAAATAATATCTTGTAACATTTTTGCATTTTATTGAAACCAATACATAATTACAAATAGAGAATGGATAACAATCACGTAGAACTCTTTCCCGCTTTGCTCGCTCGTTATGAACGAGCAATAATCGCTCTCATCATCAGATCTAGGTGGAAGTCAGCGCGTCACAGAGAAAATCTGTGAAGAAGAAAAACATATCGTCCCCTAATAGCCCTCATTGACAACCATAGCAAAGACGCGGCACGGTTTTGGGGTAGCGCCCTGTTTTCATTTCAATTTCTACCCCTTACCAGTGCCAACCCCCTCTGAGGCCAGATGGTGTATGATGTGTCTCTCTCTCTCTCTCTCTCTCTCTCTCTCTCTCTCTCTCCCTCTCCCTCTCCCTCCCTCTCTCTCTCTCTCTCTCTCTCTCAATTGTTTTCTCTTTTTCTCTACGTTTATTTCTATCTCTTTCTTTTTGATTCTACATATCCTATGCTTATTCATGTCTCCCTCGTTCTTTCTTTTCCTTCTGTTCTTTTCCATCATCGCTCTAGCTGACTATGAGAGATCACTATGATTGAACATGTCAATGTTTGATTTGGCTTATACCAGTACCTGTAACGCGGTTAACGTATCCGCTTGCTTTCGAGGGTTTGCAATGATTTTTTATTCTCCTGGCATCTTTTGAAATTTTCGCGACGCAAAAATCACTTTGAGAAAAATAATGTTATATAAGTAGATGTTTGTAGCACTTATGAATTTTTTCCGTTACAATATAATTTTTTTCTTATCATAAAAATCAAAGATACTCTTCTTCGGAGTACAGCTACTGAGTTTTTCACTTTTAATTAATTAACTTTTTAAAAATTACTCTTTTATAATTTAAAAATTACTCTTTTATATTTTAAAAATTAAATCATATATAATGTCAATTCTTTTTTCCCTTTAAATTATAATAAGTAATACTTTTAAATCTTGAATATTTAAAAAATGCTTGTAAATAATTTACTTTTTACTTAAATATTCTTTATTTATACTTTTTAATATTCGGAATGATAGAGAGAGTACTCTCTCTCTCTAAAACTATAATACGTATTTTAAATCACGACAAGTTTTCCTAAATTCGCCATTATCAAAATCTCCTCGGTTGAAAGGCGAGCTCTTCTGATCGAATTATTCGGTATCGTTTCGTAGTGGGACGAAAAAACAAACCGCGATACCGCAGGGGTGAAGTGTTTAAATTTAGACGAATGAAATAATAAGATCATATGGTAAACAGTCAGGGATGAAAGGTACCGCGTGCAAACAGAAGCTCGCGAACTGGCGAGGGTGTGCTTGAAGAGCATGCAAGCGCTTTCTGAAAATACATATCGCGATTCTCTCCAGGGAGTACCGCGGTCGCGATGCTTCATATATTGATTGCAGAAACAGGCTCTCCCTTTCATTCTCTCTCTCTCTCTCTCTCTCTCTCTCTCTCTCTCTGTGGTCGCAGAATGGAGAGCTTTGGTAAACACACACCAAAACGCGACGCGCTAAATAATATCCGAGCCAGCGGGAATAAAATTTCATAACGTCCCTTCCGCCGCGGGCGCAGTAGAGGCGCTTTTCCGATTTATATTTAATATTATATTTTAATAAAACATAATATGACATTTTTTACAAACAATACGCCCATGTACAATGAATGTATAACAAAATTCGTTTAATAAATATTTGTTTTAAAAAAAAACGTTCAATAACATTCAATAACATCAATTAAATTAATTTCTCTGGTGGAAAGTGGTCATAATAACGTCTCATTATATAATGATATAATTTTATATATTTTATAATATACGCATTGTTCTTTGGGTATAAATGAAAGCTATTCGTTGTTGGCATAAAACGATGTTGTCGTCAATAAAATGGAAAATGAGTTAGATTACGAAAGAAAATTTGCAAGAATATATCAAAAACGAGATTTGGCGGTAAAATTATGAAATAATACTACTAAAAATTAAAAGATTTTTTAAAAATAATCTTATAATATAATAAAAATATGTTTAAGTCATTAATTTTTACGTGTGTTAAAGATAGATTGGAAATAATTAAAAATAAAAACTTTATTCAATAATTTATATCGAATCCATTTAATTAAATCATTGGAACTCGTTGACGTTTGAAAAATCAGCTGGAAACCCCAGCTTTTATGTGGGCGGAGGATAGCGAAAAAAATCACGCGGGAAGATTCGGAGTTGCTGGCGCCGCGGTTGAAAGTCATCCCGTTAATTACCGAGGAAGAGGCCGACAAATCATCGCGGGGCCGACCGCAAACCCCATAATTGCGGGCCTTATGGTTTCGCCGGTGGCACGAGTTGCTTCCGCAGCTGACCCGGCTAGTCAGTCGGCTGGTCTATATCGGGAACGCAATATCCCGGAACACCCGCGGACCGTGGAAGCCATAATATAGAGCAACGCCCGTCGAGCGCTCCATGAAACGGAGTGATTCACCAAAATGCACGACAGATGCGCGATCATTGGAAGATAGCCGGCCGGCAGTAGCGATGCCTCGGAAGTAGCCCGATAACTTCTGGAAGCCCGCACGAGGACGACGTCGCGCTGTGTTTTTACACGAGGCGTATCTCGTGCTCGTTGATGCTCGTTAACCTCGATGGCGAGTCCGACACATTGCTGTTACCTCAAGGGGTATGTATATTTGCAAAGGGAAAAAGAAGATAAGAGAGGGTGATAAAAATATAATTGCTATGGATTTTCATAAAATTGTAAAATTAAATTATGAAATAGCATACGATAGATATACAACTTGTTAAAAGACGTAATGCATAAACTGAAGCAAAATGTGACCGAAGCTATCAGCTAATATAGAAAGGATTTTACGGATGTTTAAGTCAGAAGACTTTATTGCTAAGTTGCTGTGAAATACATTAAAGAATAAGATTTTGTTATTTAGTTTAACGAAATTTCTAGTAAAAAAGTTACATTGTTATTAAATATTGTAGCAAAAAGGGGAAGCTTAAAAATTTAATAAAAATAATAAAAATGTCAAATTTTTTACTTACAATCTAATCTCTGCGTTAAAAGTTAATTATAATAAATAATGAACGTGTTAAACTGTGATTAATTGTATAATTAATTTTGAATGAAATCAATTTCTGCCGATTTATTTTATGACAAGGAATCATTTTTTTTTTTGTTGTATCGCCAGTCAGCGACATCCATATATTTGAATAGACCATGCACATTCCGTGCTGGTCGCATACATCGCATGTGTTTGTAGCTTGGAATAAGGGAATCACTCACATAATCATATGTGACAAGTGACGATCTCGTAGAGAGAGAAAGAGAGAAAGAGAGAGACAAAAGAAAGAGAGCGAAGTCAGATCCCCGGCTTTTCGATGGGGCCATTCCGCAGGGGAGACTTACCCCTGTCGTATTCACGGTACACCCACGCACAATGAATGTCCCTAATAGGTACATGCAGCCCCTGATTAGAATCTAGGAGGCTCCGTTTTGCGCGGGAGACGCCGCTGACTTTTACAGATGGACGAGCTTGTTCGCCCGAATGCCGAACTCAAATGCCTCCTTTGTTCCATCGCGAAGAACGGATCCTGCGAGTGATTAAATTCGACTCGCTGCGCAAAAGCTCCTAAATCAGTCAGTCTAACACAAGCTTAAGGAATAGAATGCAATTCATCCACTCAGTAATTATACTGAGACTGCACGGTGATTAAAATTTATATGAAAATTCATATAAAAATCACAATGCAAACAATTGCGAAATAATGAGCAATACGATAATTAAAATCATCAAAATTTGTGAAATTATTTAAGCAATACGATAATTAAAACCATTAAAACCTACGCGATTATTTAATTGAAAAAATTATTGAAGTTGATCTAAGTGATGCTTGTTAAATGTATAATTTTTCTATAACGAGATCTTGTCCGTTATGCTTATCGTTAGTCTCGGAAGTATACATATTGCATTGTATTGCTTTCGCAGGTAATACGACACGATCTTTGCATGTCCTATCTTATTTATGCAACAAGTTAAAGAGCGACGTTACGTGTAGATTGATTCGATACGGTCTGCACGAAGGCTACTTATCTGTAATTATTTTAATTGATCGTAATGTATGATTTATAATACATCCGATACATGCGACAACATTCTGTATATGACTCAAAAAGCAATATTTCGTCTTATATAACAGATATTTGTGAGTGCTGTTGGTAATATGAATTTTGCGTGATTACGAATAACGGAGTGCCTAGATAACTTTCTATTTTTCGTATTAATTTAGATTTACTTAAGAAAAAATATATTATACAAGAAATCCTGTTTTTGTTATTTATAATTTCTTTACGGATATTAACTATTAGCTTTTTACTTATTAGAATAGCTTTGATTATTTTAATGTGTTTGCGCATAAAATGCAAGTTGTAGGCGAACATTATTGAATTTGTAATGTCAAATTATACTTACTTTGAGTTAACCATTTCGATAGGTCTTATTCAATATGTCGTTTTGTTTAACTAAAACAATAAAATTAAACAATTTAATTTAAGAAAATGTATTGTATTTGACTGAAATTTAGTTTATTATTTATTAAGTGCATACGTTAATATGGACATTCTTTATTTTGAAATTAACTGCCGATTTCACAATATATGATTACCTAAAGATTAAAGACAACCAAGAAATTCGTGAGTGAATTTCATTGATGAATCTGTTGGTAACCTTTAATCTTTAGATAATCATATTTAGATAACCATTTGTAAAAATGGGCCTAAGACATTTAGAGTACACAGAAATAGTCTTCTGGCTTTTAGAACGTTTCTTGAAGATCTATATTGTATGAGGAAATGAATTGATTTGTATTTTGACATATGGAAGTTAAAAATAATAAAACGTTATTTAACTGAAAGAATTGTGTTCTGATTGTTCCTTTGATATTTAAGAGAATTTTTATACATCAGTTAATGTTTGATAGATTTGGCTATGATATAGGATTTTAAGGAATACGATATTTAAAATTAAAACTTCAGAATCTTTAAAATAATACGGTACGTAATTAAATTCTTTTAGAAAAAAAGTTGCTCGAATCTTTAACGAGAAATATCGTTAATTAATGAATATTTGAGACTCGTATACAACTTATTGAATCCATTCAAAAACTAGCAAATGGAAGAAATGGTTTTATTCCAGGGATAAAGGCTGTTTATTTAAATTTTAAATTAGTAGATTACTTCACAAGAATATGTTGATTGTTCTCCTTGAGGTTCATGGTTAAAGAAAATCTGCAGGGGTGACGTGACGGTGCACACGCACGCATGCTTCGGATTATTGCTCGAGCACGGACTCAACATTAGGTCCTCATGGGACGTTATTAGCGTAGCTATGATGCGTGGTGCAAATAGAGCGTACGCTCGAAGCCCAAAAGCATCACGCTTGATTACCCAACCTGCCGAGGTATGGACACCAGCGAAATCGTTACGCGAGTATAAACACACGCGAGTCCTCAATTATAACGAAGCGTGCAAGAAAATATTACGAGCGTAGATATATTTGTGCGAAAGATATTGAAAAACGTGCATTAAAACATTTGTATTGCCACTGAAAGTGCAAATGTATTATGAAAGGATGATATCATGAATGTTTTTTTTTTTTATTATCACACGAATAGGACGGTTTTACCTAAGTATCTAAAAATTTAAGCTGGTTGTTAGAATAATAAAATTTTTTCTAGCACTGTTCATCATGCTTGAGAATTCTATATAATTATTTTGATTGATCTAACAAAATTATTTTTAGATCTATATTTAATTAAATTTTTAAATGCTTCAGCAAAATTGTTCTTTTAGTTGCTATTTTTCAAATTATTTTAGATTTTAACTTTTATATTATAAATTAAAAAGATTACAATTGTTTAATTAAAGAACATCATAATTGATTAATATTATTACTGCGCATATAAAAATTTTAAGGAATACATTTTTGAAACTGAAGGCATCAATATGTTTTCTAACTAAATTAATTTTGTATCTAATTTTATTAAGAGCGAGAATTTTATTAATAAAGAAATTTAACGAATTTAAGCATTATAAATCAATTATTAAAGATATCAATTTTGTATCTTTTATTCTATTCGTGAGAAGATTTGGAGCAATTAATTCGTAACTTTCGCGAGTATCATTGATTACGATCTACCCCACCGTAGCAAAGTTTCATTATTAAATTCGAATCTCCGTCCAATTCAGTCCTTTATCGTCGATAGAGAATTGGCACGAGGTCGTCGATCGTGAGAGCCCACATCCCTCGAGATCGGGAAGAACGGATCTGGATTTTATCAGGCTGCGGTATCCCGCGGGAGAATTTTCTTAGCCGCTCCTGTAACTATTCACGAGTTATAACGCGGTAATTAAAATCAACGCGAAATTATTGTTGCGAAAGCAAATTGTTGTTGCTAAAATACTAGAATTCTTAACGATAAGAATCTTGTTGAACATGAAAAGAATACATGCGCTTAGGGATTTAATATTTCTAAAATATTCTCTCTTACAAACTAGCTTTTGAAAAATCAGCGTTATCTTTCTTCGGTTTCCCCAGAAACATTTTTTGGAACATTTTACGCTTTTACATTCTCTGTGTTCATTCTTTGAATTCCTAATTCATTGTCCGATTTATTGTAAAATGGAGTAATGCTCCATTTATAAATGGGCACCAATTTTATTTCCAAGGGACACTTGTCTTTTGAAGAAAGGATCGGTGAACGTTTTATTCGAATAACCTGTGAGACGCGATCAGTGACAGAATGTGCGTCACGCGTGCAACATTTATCAATGTCGCGGGCATCGAAGAATCGACGAGAGGACGAGTTCTCTGACTCCATTCTCTTCCTGGCTACTTGTTCGCCGTTAGCCCGACACGTGACCGGATAATTGTATCCATTGATCCGACGCGATCGATAGCACTCAGAAGCTCATCCCTACAAGTTTTCAACACGCACCACAGTAACAGGTGGAAGTCCGTGCGACGCCCTCGATGAAGTGGTACGACGTTGATAATTTTTCTCTTTAATGTTTTCAATTCGATAATGTAAATGTAATTTATTCAGTCAAAATGCAATAGAAAATATAAATTTATTTTTAATAAAATAATAAAATATAAAGGATTAATAAATTCAAAATAATTCTTTTTATATCAATTACGATCGGTCGTTTAAACTGATTTCTTTTTAATACATATCGAACATTTGCGATATAATTAAGAAATCGTCATTTCTAATTGCTTGCAGAAAAAAATGGAATCTTAAAGGAAAAAGAAAAAATATAATTTTAAAAAACATATTTTTTATTCCTTTATCAATCGGTTATTAGTGTTATTACATTTAAATTGTATTTCAAAATTAATATTATAATTTTAATGATTTAAAACATTGAAATTTCTAGAAAACTTTGTTTTCTTGAGTTATGTCATTGTTGTAGTAAATGAATGATATAATAAAAAACAATATTTTATCAATTTTATAATTGTCATATAATTTTCTCTTTTTTTGTTTTCTAAATTTATTGAAATACATATTAATATACTACATAAGTTGGTGTATATGTTTTAAAACATTTTCTATATCTATACGAAAATATATAGAATTAGTATAAGCTTATATTTGCAATCTGTCGAGTATGTTTGTATGTAATTATTGAAATCAGAAAATCCGAATCACATATAAGCTTGTTTCAATTAATCTCAACAAATAACGGCGCGTGCGAGGAACCGATAATAATCGTTATCCTTGAATTCTGTCGGCATACGGAGTGTCCACTACGTGACCGCTGGATAAATCAAAGGATGATGATGCAAACAGAACGATGGTCGATCGTTTTCATCCATACAAATGTATATTTGTTTCGCTCTGTACTATTTCCGTGATTGAAGCGTTTACTTTATATCTCAACAATAAACATCCCAACTTTTAACAAACTGTGCATCGATGCAATGCAGTATTATAGAATATCAAAAGATTTAATTTTTATTGATAAATAAGAGAATGAAAAAAATTTATATTAAAAAAATTTTTAATAAAAAACGTAGCAATTTAATAAAATTAAAAATGAAAGTTGAAATCTTGAAAATTATTGTTAGCCAATTCTGAAGTTAAATAACATTGATTATATGTTATTTAATTTATAATACTATAAAAAAAACACTCGTGCATGTCTTTTAGATTTAGATAACATTTATATATGTTAAAATGTTT
>Ga0157364_1002639_pt1 | contig 16873 bp, 4 predicted proteins | sample AttsexASBM2_FD_111476 | JGI IMG/M metagenome (GOLD analysis project Ga0157364, IMG submission 111476) | Fungus gardens microbial communities from leaf cutter ant in Ribeirão Preto, State of São Paulo, Brazil - Atta sexdens ASBM2 | ecosystem: Host-associated > Fungi > Mycelium > Unclassified ... | reverse complement strand
TATATATATATATATATATATATATATATATATATATATATACAAAATTGAAAATGATTCTAATCGAAATAATCGATTAGAATCATCGCTATACATCATGGTGAAAGAAGACAAGTGAGACAACGCGCATAACGGCAATTCGGAACAATCAGTTAGTCAATCAAATTTGGGTCATAAATTTTGATTTTATCGCATATTGACCGCAGCACAAACTCTTACATAATGCATAAGGGAATCAACATATCGAAATTTTTCTTTTCCAAGAAATGGGAGGAAAGAAAAGATTCTGATTAGTTGATTCGCTTATGCATTATGCAAAAATCTGTGCTGTGGCCTTAAGTGAGGAGCACAGATAAAAAATTCAACCAATCAGAGTTCTTTATTTCATGGAAAGGAAGGAAAGGAGGAGGACTTTAATTAGTTTATTTTCTTATGCATTACGTGTTATGCGTTATGCAAGAGTCTGTGCTCCCCGCTGTATCCCTCAAATTGTCTCACCTATTTTCTTCCATCATGACTACATATTATAAATTACGTTTACATGGCTGGATTTACATCAAAGTTATAACGATATTATGAAACTGGCTAGTCATAGCTATTCTCTGAAGAATAGAACTGTGATTGGCCAGTTTTATAACATCGATGTTACAACTTTAGTGTGAAGGTGCCATTTCATGGGATGCTGAAAAGCAAACGTGTTACGTGACCATCTTCTACGATACTGCGTCAAAGTGACAAGCAAAATAGACAGGGATCATACAAGTCGGAAATACAAAGATAAATACAAAAAAGAAGAACATGACAAAATGACTAACTTTAGATTTAAACAAGATGAAAGCTAAAGAGAAGGTAAGTATTTATTTATAAATAAGTTTATCATATTAATTGTTTATTCTAAAATTATTCAATTTTTTTATTCTAAAATTTTTTCATTCTAAAATAAAAAGTTAGATTAAATCTGCAGAATACCCAAATAGCAATGTGTCTGTCTTGTTGCTGGCATGCTGCTTGCTAAGTATGTGTTGCTACCAGAATTATAGCAACTGAGTCTTCATTTGTGGGCAATTTTCACAATAAGATAACATTGAGCAACTTACCAGCAATTTGCCGACAACTTTAAAATTGTCATAAAAATTTTTATTGCCATAATGTTACCACAATAATATGCAGCAACATACAATGCTGTCAAAAACAAAAAATAACATTGCAGCTATCTTGCTATTAAACTGCTGGCAATACATATGCACATTGTTATGTCTGCATGTGTGGGTATATTTGAAATCGTTGAAGACAAATCTACGGCAAATTATCAGCATCATAAGCAATCACAGATTTGCACGATTTTGCTGAGACGTGCTATCTAGGTATATATCTATTAATTTGGACGAAAGTATCGAAATAAATAAAGATATAAATAAAAATTATATATTTGTAAAATCTAATTTCAATAGTTATTTGACACTAATATCCATTTTACCAAAACAAAAAAAATTTTTTAAACAAACGCGTTTATATTAAATTAGAAATTATACTATGCAATATTATATATTTTATCAATATAATAATTTTCGTAATTTTCGAAAATATTAATTTTAAATATTTAGTACAAATTTTACACAATATTGAAAATTAATTTTAAATATCATTTTCATATCTTTTTTATCAAATTCCGTAATAATGTCAAGTATCCAAATTAGTTCATAAGTGTATATTTTCTATATTTTTATTCTATCATTGCAAAGCTAAAGACTAGACTGCTGCTGACACTGACTTAACTCTTAAAATTGAACACTAACCCTTTAATCCTTTTCATGCACTTTTCAGTGACAATTTCGATTACGTGACCCACTTTGACGCTGAAAATGAGCGTCGAGCGTCAGCATGAAAAGGCATCTTAATCGAGCTATGTAAACGTAGTCATAGATTTTTGACTGATTTTCTTTCTTATTTCAAACTCGAAATTATTCTATATTATCATGTATATATACAGCAGATAAAATGGACAAGAATAATCTTGAAACTTTCTATTGATATTTCACATAATTCTATCATTATTGAAGAAGTTGGCATCGCGTACAAGATTATGAATACATTATAACTATTTTATATTCTGGATAAAAAAAGTAAAAGAACTTGTACACGCCACACGTAACGAGATAAAGAAGAAAAAGATTAAAATTATTTATTTGTGTGCATATCACAAATGACGAATGTGCGAGCAAACTTATTACAGCAAGCGAATATGCACAATGACTAGTCAGGAATGAAAAAGAGACGATTATTACAGAACTTATTTATGTTTTGTTTACGGGGGGGGAGGGGGAGGTACGTCTTTCTATTATACTGTCGTTATCCGAGTGGATTCTGTGGCTATTTCTGTGTAGCAATCTATCGTTTCTAATTTACCCTGCTCCTCGCTCGATTTAGTTTTGGCCGCTTGCGATGGAATGTCTGAGTTTGGATTGTAATTGAAAGGCGATACGATTGCTGAAGCTGGCATCCGCATGTCGCTACTGCTCTCCTCCGCTGTTGTCATTGAGTCCACTCGAAAGGAACCAAGTCTGGATATTCTTTTGGTGAGATCCGCTTCTGCTGCGAGGTCAGCACTCGGTTGCTTCTTCATTAGAATATCACTCAACTGTGTGATCTCCCGTTTGTACGTTTCTTGTACAGAAGATTTCACTGGTATCTTGTAAGGCGCTTCATAGGCATTTATATCTGTAAAATCGCAAGAATTCCTGTACTTGAGACCGTCACATTCTATCTGCGTGCCTAAAACCGGTTGTTGGTTGGATTTGGATTTGTAAGATATCTCGTTGTTACTGCCATCCTCCTGGGAAATTCCCTCGAACGTGGAACTGCGGAATAGTCTGTATGTTGACGGATTATTAAACGTGCCAGCGGTTGCGACGTTTACCTCGGTGGCGCTATTAGTGGGCCTTATCCATTGCCTAGTGTCCGGTTTCTCGAAACGCTGCTTATTCTTGTTCTCCTCGACTTTCTTCCAAAGATTCGCAATCTTACTCGTTGCCTCCTTCGCCAACTTACGATTTTGTACGCTCATAGGTGAATTAGAAATTATACTGGAATTACTATTAGATCGTTGTGTCAGTGGATTGATCTTTCGCACAGTTTTGTCATTCTGTAACACATTACCGTTAACAATTTTTGTTGATATACCTATTTTTCCAGATGATATTTTTTTCGATACCATTAACAATCCTTTAGATGATTGTATCTTTTTGGAACTGTTAACCATAATTTTTGGCTGATACTCTTGTTGCGTTTTCACGGAAACGGATTTGGATTTTCCCGTTGTCGAATATATCCTTGATGAAACATCTCTAATTGGTTTGGCGATCTTCGTCTTTATTGGGGAAGACGACGCGGAATGCACTGTCGGTGCATTGTCTACCTCTGGTTCATCCTTTGTAAAAGTTCCTTGACGTTCTAATAGCTTAATTGGGACTTCTGACGATTTGCTATCGTTTTGATAGTTCGATGAGCAAGCCGGAGGTGTACTATGACGCTTAGTGGGTTTAGTGGAAATTAACATGGATTCTCTTTGAGGTATGGAGGCCCTTTTGGAAACAGTCGCTAAATTTCGTGTCTTCTTCTCTACGTCCACAGAAAGCGAAGTCCTCTTCGGGCTCGTATTAGATTTCGGAGAGTCCTTCATAGCAACCATTGTACTATTATTATTCTTTCGCAAAATAATAGCTCTAGTAGCTCTAACAATAGGTGAAGTATTGCTGCGGCCTATTGGTATCCCGCTGACAGGGTTTACTTGCTTTAATGGTGAGGATTGTGGGGTCGGCTTTCGTGTTATTGGGTTGGAATATAGTGCCTTTCTTCGCCCTCGAATAGCTTTTGGACTTTCTGGCTCGGATTTATCTGTCCCAGTGGAATCCATACTCGGATCTCGATCTAACGTTGACGGCTTGATTATTCGTGCCTTTTTTGGTTCTTGTCCTTTATCAACACAATTGAACTCCTCATCACTGCCTGAATCAACTGGGTTTGTCAAGCTCAGATTCTCATAAGCGATTTCTATATGTTCGTTTTGTAATTCCTCATTATCAATATTCGCCATGGGAATTTGGGTATCGTTATCGTATTGTGTACTTATTAATTTTTTTGGAAGTCCATTTACGAAACGTATTCTTAGATTATGATTTGACTCGGAATCATTCAACGCCAAAGTAGTCTCGCAACGCAAAGTATTTGCGATCGAATCATTAGTTTTTGACTCATTTAGAGTGTTTAGCATGGTGGCATTCTGTTCTAGCATGCTTTGAATTTCCTCTTGCACGTATTCTTGCGCACTTGCTTGCCCCTCTTCCATTATGTTAATGATCGAAGCTTGATGTTCAGAATTGCATTCGATCTCTTTGAACACGGTTTCTGAATTGTTCAACGTTCTTGTACGATATCTCTCCTTGTTTTCTTGCGAATCCCCGTGTTTCCTTCTCATTGCTTTACACACGGGCAATTTCGTAAGCATAGGAATTGAAGACTTGACGGGGAATATAACTTCCTGTTTCTCAACAGCGTTGAGCTCTTCAATGGTCTTAGTTTGAACTATGTTCAGATCCGGAAAAGGATTCTCTAGTACTTGTGTCTGGAATCTCGCTCTATTCTCTGCCCTGCGTTGTTTTGGCGTTAGTTTCGAGAAAGGAGAACATTTTCTACTTGGAATTCTATTACCCGCATCGTTGACAATATCGTCTTGTTTTCGTCGTTCTTCCTCTTTTTTCTTGATGATTTCTGCGGCAATGGTATATGTCTTGTATCTCTCTTTCGCTAAGTTTCGTTTTTGTTTCGGAGTTAAATAGCTTTTCGAATGCGATCGTTTCTTCGGCGTCGATTCAGCGGAACTGCTGCAATTTTCGGATGAGATTGGCGTGACTGCCTCGTCAGTATCGTTCTCTGCTTCATCAATCACCTCCGCTACGATCGAGTGCACTACTTCATCAGTGTGCAACTCCATATCTATACACAAAGTGTCGCTGCACATGATGTCGGTAGTTGCTTCCATCGTGGATTCGTCCATTTCAGTCACCTCATTGAATAAGGATGGTGGATTGATATTCTCCAAATATTCACTCAGGCTGTTATTCGTACTGTTTTGCATACCCTCGACATAACGCATGCATGTCATGGACAGCACATTGGCAACTGGTTTCAGCATTTCGAACACTACTGGATCGCTGCCAGTCAAATTATGTGAGTCTTGTTCTTTCGAATCCGCGATCTCCGATGTAATGCTAGCCACGCTTAACATGCTATTCTCCATATCACCTACATCCGGTAGTTCGTCCATCATGGATGGTGGTTTGACATTCTCCAAATGTGAGCTGGTGCATTCGTTCAGCAGATTTTCCAAGCTGGTCGTGTGGCTCTGACCTTGACCCAATGCTCGCTTAGCTACTACGCCAATTGGCAAGGATTTCTTTCGTACGTTACGAGAATCATTGAAATTTCTCACTGGCGCCGGTGGCAGCGACGTAGAATAACACCTATCTCGGTTGATCAACGTCTCAATGTTGTCAGCAGTGCCAGCGTAACTTGCCGTCAGTGAAAGTAAACTTCCCATCGAGGACGGCGGTTTGATCGTCTCGATGGATATCAGACTTGTTGTTTCGAGCTCATTCTGGTTATTTATCTCTGCGTCCACCGCTTCTGCTAATTTGATAGCCTCGCGTTGGATGATTTTTGACTCTGTCATGTTAATCTGCTCGGTATTCTCTGATATAGTAGTACGCTGATCTTCCTGTGCGTCGCTGTTGAATGAAGCAGCCAACGGTGCACTCATGCTGATGCTGGGAAAGGAAATGTCATTGGGCGAATCCTCATTCCATGTGTCGCACGTTAGACTCTGTTTCATTGTACCGGAATCTCGTTCACGTATCGCTTCAGTTTGTTGAACCAGTGTTGCAGTCAGTCGATCTAATGAAGCAATCATAGCATCGGGATCTCTCTGTCGTCTATATGTCTCTTCTTTTGTATGTTTTTCTACGCAGTCACGATGAAGAACATCTACAGTTCTCATGATTTCAAAGGTTGTTTCCGGTTTACCGTTCATATTATCTTCAATCTCATCATTATTTTTATCAATCTCATCAGTTTCATCATTATTTTTTTCTTTTATAATGTCCATTTGTTTGTTGTATAGCTTTAATTGTGATTTAATATAATCTGCGTTACTTTGGTTCAATGTGATGTTACCTTCGGATTTTATACCAGATTGAATACATAGTTTTAAAAGTGCATGTTCAGACTGCTCGACAGAATCGATCGATTCGCTGCTTTCAGAATCTTTTGATTGCTTCATAAATGGTATATCTGTGAGTCGAACATCAATTATTGCTTCGTCTACTCTAATGGAGTTATTTTGATCTCTGCCACGTTCATCAATTATGACAAAATCATTGGAAACGTTTTTATCTAAAGATGTATTAGATGTCTGTAATATAGATATTGCCTCTTCTGAGAAATTATTGCTGAGATTATTACCATTTACTGTTTTCATGGTCGTAGTGTTATTTGATTTCTCATTATGTATATTATTCATGTTTGTCGTTATCTGTGAACAAAATACTTTTTAAAATATAATTAAATATAATTAAAATAAGTATATATAATATATATAATATATATAATATATATAATATAGTATATAATTATATATAATATAGTGTTATGAAAAATTAATATTAAAAAATCAGTCAGAAATATTCTTACTGTTTCCAATTGAAGATTTTTTTTAGATAGTTTTTCATTATTATCTTTCTTGTCTTCTCTATTCTTCTCTGTCAAAATGTTTTCAGCTGTGGTTTCATGAGACTCTATATACTTTACATTAAACGGTGAACTATTGGACATTACAATTCCTTTATGCTCGACTTGATTTAAAGCAAGACTAGTTTGATATCGAGTCAGATTAGTTTCTAATCGAGGAAGTTTTTCGAGATTATTTCCTATAAAGGAATGTCTATGCCTATAAAATAAGATAATTTCGTGAAAATTGTAAAATAACAAATTATGTAAGTGTCACAGTAATCATTTTACCGATTATTTTGCATTCCAATGTTAATACAAGCAGCTAGTAAATCCTCATCATCCTCGTCTCCGTCGCTAACTTGATCTATATATATCCAGAAAAATTTTTTTGTGTTTACTGAATTAGTCTATTTTTCCACAATTTTCGCGGAATTATATGTATTACTTACATCCAGAATCGTTATTGGAAATCTTTAAACTAATATTGTCTGCTAAGAGTTCAATGTCATTCAATGGTAAATCTTTATTTACTTTATTTGGTTTGGAGTCTACAAATTTATATTATTTGTGAGGAAGCTTATTAAGTCTGTTTAAGTTATACGAAATATTTAGGCTAAGTAAAATGTTTTAAATTACCAAGACTATTAATCCTAGAGCTGGATTCCCCATTATGATCGTCATTATATTCAGAATTTCCTAATATCATTGAAATTGGCGTCGTTCTTACACTGCGTAAATATCACGCAAATAATTATTAAAAAACACACACATATTCTAATATAATAATTCATTATTTAAAGCTTGATGAATTCTACATAAATATGAAGTATCATGGTTATTTAGAAAGCATAATTACCTTGATTGACTTTGCACAATTGCATCTTCTCGATTTTTTTGCTTGCCTTGATCTTCAAGATATGGTAACAAACGATTTGCACTTTTATCGTCCGTAAGATGTGTCACATCTCGTAAATTCAACTCCATTTTCGATTTGACAAAATCGTTCAGATTTTTTGGTACGTTCGTCAAGGACGCTTTGCATTCACTATGATCTTCTACATGTCTTGCCTTATATCGTTCTGGTAATTTTTTCGACAAGCTCCTTATACGACTATCATCCTGCAGATCAGAAGCGGAAGTGGCTCTGGACGAGTTCAAGGATGCACGCGGCGTTCCCTCCGTGTAGTAAGTTTTGATTGTATCTTCGTGCTGAAGTTCTTGATCATTGCCTGAGAAGAAATCGGATTGCTTCTCGTCGTCTATAGTTTGCTCGCCATACCGCAAACTATAATCGGTTGGTTGATCCAAATCTGTTTCAGCATAATCACCGAATAAATTATCGTCCGGGCTTTGAATGATCATTGCGGACGATATTGTTTTTTGAACACTGTTTAACATGTCATGTTGGCGCAATAAGACCTTTCTCGTGCTTTCTTTCATAGAAGGAACATCAGACAAGTCGGAGGTCGGCTTTGAATTGTCGACAATTGCATTTGTGGTTGTTCGATAATCCAATTTAATATGAACAGTCGCTTCAACTTCCTCGGACACGCTAGATTGACTATCAGCTTTGGATAAGGATGACATTTGATCGATCAGAGATATGTTGTTCTCGATGGAAGAATGTAACGAGATCTGAGTGGGTTCTTGATTAGGCACTGCGGCCCATGATATAGTAGAATTTGTGCATCTCAGCTTGTTTAATGTCGAACCGAAAACGTCGGAAGGTTTTAATTGTTCCGGTATTGCGTTTTTATAACACAGGGTGTATTTTCTCTCGGAGGAAGTGGTTCTCGGATGAATATCGCCACACACACCGTTGTTGCAGAATCCGATAGCAGAATGCAACGATGAGGATTGTTGCTTGATCTGCGAGTCGGTGGGCGATATACCATTCAGAACATGACGATTTACCCGTTCGAATATAGTGTCGGAATGGGTGCTCGTCACAGAACGCATCGAATCTCTACTTTCGCTCCTGGCTACTCCATTGCATTTGATAGTAGATGTGCTAGGCTGACTGTGCAACTGATAAGAGCGCAATCTGTGAGTGTTGATCCCAAGAAAGCTATGATCAAGTTTGAATGTGAATTTTTCGTTTTTGTTGGTTGGCGATGTGCTCGGCTCGATATTGTCGCACGTTTCCGCCAGATTCTGATCGATTTCCTGCTCTAGAGCCCGCTGCCTGCGAGCGACAAGGCTTGGCAAGGTTGACAGTCCCAGTCCTCGAGCGGTAGAGTCTAAGTGGACGAGATTGTTACAACCAGGTCTAGCGCTCAATAGATTTTTTAAGGCTGCACTAGAACCCATCGAAATCATTTTGTGCTTGGAGTGAACGAGACTGCGTAACATCGGTACAGCGCCCAGATCCCAAAGGAGACGTTGATCCTGGGAACATCGCGCGGACAGATTCCAGAGCGCTCCGCAGGCATTACTGACTACTGTCAAGCTGGGCGATTTTAACTGTTGCAGGAGAACTTGTAGACAGCCCCTCTCTCTCACGATGATTCGATAATCCTCTCGTACTGCCACATGGCTCGATACGTTTCTCAAAATACCACCGGCATTTTCGACTATCGCAAGCGTCTTAGATGGCGCCTTGTAACTCAGCATATCTACAAGAAAGGCTAGAGCGCCATCCACAGCGCAGATATCCACTTTATTCGTGCTGCAGTGGGCCGACAAGTTCCACAGAGCGGATAGGATTGATTTGAGGGTGGATTCCTTGCGGCCTTCCATAGCGGCTTTCATCAGACCTGTCACCGCACCTACTTCTCTCAGAGTCTGTTTGCTGTTACTATCGGCACGCCAGGATAGATTTCTTAAAACGCTCGCTGTCACTTGCCTCAGGTCATCGCTGGGACTTTTCAATTGCGAAACTAACGCCTTCATAAATTCCTTGAAGGAACAGAGCAGTGCCTTATTATTGCCATCGCCGAAAGTCAAGTTGGTCAATGCCATTCCTGCATATCGTCGCAATGTGATGCAATTTTGATCATCGCTTTCGCTACCATGAATCAAATGATCCATCTCAATGAGTTCCGCGACGGCATGAAGGCCGCCCAGCTGGCACATTGCGTGGCGATGAGCTTCATCGAAAGATAGTTTCATAAGCGCAGCTATCGTCGTCGCAGGGTGTCCCCTCTCGAGGTCATCCGTGAGCTGATCCTGTTCCAAAGATATTCTCAGATTCTGACAATAGTCGCGCAATTGTTCGAGGAATCGAAGCACTCGTGCTTCTCGGCGACCAGCTCTCTCGTCACTTTTGGCATGCACCACGTTGTGTAATGCCTGCATAGCTCTATTTCGAGTGTCAGGATTTTGTCCAGGTGCGTGAATCAGTTGCACTAATAGCGGTAGGCAGCCTGACTGTCTCATTACCAGGCAACTGTCTATGGAAGTACTCATAGAAAGCAAAGTCGTGCTCATATCATCTCGACCATTCTTTTCGAGCATACCGAGAAGATTGTACACCACGTCCACCTTGGCATCTAGTCGACGATGACCTTGCAGCTCCGTGGAGTTGTCTTCGAGACCCGCATTCGATGATGATGAGAAACTTATTACGCTGGCCACATCCTACACATGAACATAGAATTTGGAGCAATGTTTTCATTTTTCCAGATAACAGAAATCATTTTAAAAAATGCCATTTCTTAGACATCTCTTTAGAGAGACTTTCTGGAGTTCACATTATTTGGGATCATAATACACTGAATATTTTAAAATCACCATTCCTTCAAAACTACCGGATGTTCTTTTAACCATCAAAAGAATAGACGAAGGTTTTAGTATGGTACGAAAAATATTACAAATCGCAAATATAATTTACGTCGTTATAACTTACATTTTGTGTAGGAAGTGATGTGCTCTGCTGAGTCGGAAAGCCAATTTGCTGATTAGCCCATACGTCTCTTCTGATGGGCCAAGTTCCACGATACAAAGACGGTAGTCTAGGCAGGGAAGTGCTATTCTGTTTAGCTTCTTCCTCGCTGCTACCATCCTCATTGTAATATTTACTTCTCCTCAAGCATAACTATAATTGCAAAAGATTTTTTTTCCCGATTTCTGATCTCGTATTACATGTAAGAATAGATTTTTGCGATTTTATTAACGTGATCTTTTCTTTCGTGACAGTTTTTCAAGCTCAACAAATGACATAATGCGGTCATTTTATGATGATACGATGATTTTTCTTGAAATATTTACATGTGTACATGATACAGAAAAATATTTGTTCATTAATTTTAAACGTAAAATTTGTGACTTCATTTATTGATATTTTACAATTAAATTACTTTACTCAAACGTTCATGATTCAAATAAGATGTTTTTATATTTTCGAAAAACATCAATCTCGGATAACATATACAAGAAGAAACATGCTGCAACGTACTTGAAATTTTCAACACGTTCACAAATGAAAATGAATAAAGAAACAATGTAATGCAGACGAATTTTGGAGGATGATGACTTATAAAGGGTCAAACCCAGAAAAGAGAAAGACTCAGAAACGGGGCTCAGGGAGGAAAAGGAAATGTGCGTACATGTGCGCGAAAAAGGAAAACGTAAGTGAGTGAGTAAATGAGTGAGTTAGCGAGGGAGAAAGAGAGAGGAAGGGGAGAAGAAGGGGAGAGAGAGAGGAGGAGAGAGAGAGAGAGAAGCGGACGGTGGATGACAAGTGCAAGACAGAGATGAAAGTCGAGGGCTTCCATAAAATCAATACGAGATATGTTAGTGAAGTGTATATTCGTGCGCCACGAGCCACGAGCATAAGGCAATTCGTAAAGCAGCGGTTTTCAACCTTCTTTTCAGAGATTTTTATTAGAATTGAAAAAAAATGCATGATTTCAAAATGTAATGCATTGCAATTAGATGTAACCTTAATTTCTACATCTATATTAAAATTAGATTTGAAACAGTGATAATATTTACATGTTGTTTAATTTTTTGAAATGCAGATTTTATGTAATTTCGAAGTTAATGTTATATTATTTACAGAGTCTGAATGGAATAGTTTGATAATTTAGAAATAACAATTTGTCTTGAATTAATAGTGTAAATCCAACGATGATATTAATATTGATATATAATACTACGTACATTATTCCAGGTATAAAATTCGAATTTATCACAAAATCAAGTCGCAGCGCGATAAAGAGTTTCATTTTGGAAGAACCCTTCATGCACTAGAGAATTTAAAAATCACTCTCTCTTACGTATGAATATAAATATATTCGGAATACTTTACATAGATGCTGTTATGCACAATAAAAGATACTCTCATAAAAAAAGATGAAAAAGACGCTACCTCGGGACTTGGCGTTATCGAGCATCGTTCGTCTTCCTCCTTAGTCTCCGGCTCCATGGCATCCTCCTTGCTAGTCTCAATGATAAGAGAACGATCCTGATAAATATACTGCAGTCTCGACAGCGCTGCGGCATCGACAGCGACGGCGCCCTTCACAGCGCATCTCTGTGAGGTGGCGGCAGCAACGACGGGGTTGAAAGATGCTGCTGCGGCGCCCGAGCCCAACCTGCGCGACAACAGGGGTGATGGCGACTGCCATCCTTTCTGTGTACTCCATACACTGGCGACGCCTTTCACTTCGATACCCGCCGCCGCTGTCGCTACCGTTGCCGCTGCCTCTATCGTCGACGATGAACCGCACGATACGCGACCCTCCGTTGTGCGCGGTCTGTCCCGGCGGGTTTTCGCGTTTTTCTGAAAAGAGAAGAGAAAAGGGAAAAGTGCATCAGCGCGGAAGCGAAAATGGTGAGCGAAAATAGTAAATATAAAGGGAAAGAGATCTTAGTTTCCTAAGACTCAAAATTTCATGAAAAAATGAATAATAAATAAATAAAAATTTAAACGAAAAATAAGAATCGAATTATAAATTAAGAAAAGAAATGATTATATTCGATATTCTGATCGTATATGTACAATTCGAAAAAATTGATTCTATATTCTTTTGGTAAAATAGTAATACGTTAACATTACATGTTTCGGCTGCAAGAGCCTCAGATGTTCAATAATTATGACGTAGAAAAATAGATTGCAGTGAAAACAATAAACGTTGATTCGTGATGGGGAGAGAATGTTCAGTAAGCCATGAGTAATTTCTAGAGCGAACATAAGAGATTTGTTTTTTATTGCTGCACTCTCTGAACTGGTGCACACGATGCAATAAGTTGAAGCGAGACAAATATGCGTTTGTTTCACTTCAACTTATTGCACCGTGTGCACCAGTTTAGAGAGTGCAGCAATAACAGATCTAATTGCTCATGGTTGATCGATTGTGTGGAGAATTGACTGTGTGGAGATTCGATATGATCTGATGAATTTTTTTACATAAATTTTACTTTGAAGAAATTGTTAATCTATATAATCTATTTCAATTCACAAAATTACGTGTGTGGTCGCAATAACAGACAATATATAACTTTTTCATTTTGATGAATAAGTGAACCATTTCGATGAAATCATCATCTTAAACTCGCATTTTAATGAGCTAAATTTATTCGAGCGTGTAAAAGAATTAAAAGAGAATACAATTTTTACTTTTTTGGGACCGGGGATTAATTTATTTATACATTTTATATATTTTTCTTCATGAAAACTGAAAATTATAAGAATGACGCTATATTCAAGGAAAAATTGATATATTAAAACAAAATTAATAAAATTCTTTAATTCATATTGTTACAAAATCACTGTCAGTTACGTTCAGTGATTTAAAAACTATTCAGAGTTGTTTATGTTTAAATTAGTTTTAATTAAAAACATCCCATATAGCACAGAAACTTGTAGTTACATTGCAGAAATGTTGCAATATATTACAGATTGCGCTGTAACATTATAGGTATTAGGAATTGTACTATAATACATACTACGGCGAAATTTTAAAAATCTTGCAGCATTGTTACAAAGACATAAAAAAATATTTTAGCTTTTGAGTAATGAACTTAGCTTATTGGTTACCGCGTCGCATTTTGCCGCCTAGCAAATATTTCCACGTCCAATGCGGGAACCATTAGGAATTATAATGTTCGTTAAAACATTTATTTGAAATCTTGTCGCTGCCGTGCAACAAGATTTTTCAAACTTTATAATCAGCTTTCATAATTTTTTGGAAATTTGAATTTAAAAAATTCTTTGAATATTGCAAAGAAAATAAAATAGAATGCGTGGAGTTTTTTATTATTTCCATTTCACTACGCAATAAGAGCAGGATTGTAGTTGTGTATACATACTTATTAAACGTAAGTATAGTATAAAATTAGCATAAGATATAGCATATACGTACATCAGCTAAATTGTTCTTACGGTAATGTCATTTATGTGTATAATAAATGTTTTTACTACGTGTGAGTAATGTGAAACGTATTTTATATGTCAAGAAATAGTTGATAAAAGACATAAAATTTCATATATGTATATAATGCAAATAATAATAGTATAATGTTCTACTTAAATAAATGCGTTTATAATTTGCGAGAATTATCCCTTTAATATCGTATTAAATAGGATTTAATAACCAGGTATGTTACATTTTTTAAATACGTTATTTGAAGAAATAGTAAACGTATTTTCTGTCTCATACATTGAGCGCAATTAATTTAAGATTTATTGGAAATGCATTTTACTTATAAAATGAAAAACATTTAAGAAACATTTGGAGAATATGATTGAAATCCGAATATGATCAAATTAAATAATCATACCTTTTATTTTAATCCTATTCCGCAAATGTTTTTTAAATGTTTTTCATTCCATAAACAAAATAGGTTTTTAACAAATCTTAAATTAATTGCGCCCAATGTATCAGATAGAAAATATATTTATCAAACATCGCCGCGGTGAAAGCGTATAAATCTAATATAATATATGCTCAATCTTTTATTAACATATTAAGTATGGGAAAAAGTGACGTTTTTTTAATGCCATCTAACGGGAAAAACGCCACGAACTTTTTCCCATACTTAATATTTAAAAAGTGTAACATATTTATTAAATCCTAGTCTCAATACATTTACGTTATTTAAAGGGATACTTTTCGTAAATTATAAATTAAAAAAACATTTATTTGAGCGTAACATTATACTATTTTTATTCGCATTGTGAAAATACAATACATAAACTTTTGCTGTTCCATGATCTATTTTTCAATGTATAAAATATGTTTCGTATTGTGTACGTAGTAAAATACGTAATAAAATCTACTATTATAATACAGGGTGTCCCGAATTTAAATGTCTAAACTTTGGGAGCGTGTAGAGGATCGATAAATTAAGAAAATTGCCAAAAGTATATCCATATATTAAATGAAATTATAATTTAGTAAACTAAAATTAATATGAATAAATACCTTAAATCTTAAATTAACAAATCCAAAATTTCTTAAGTAAAAAAATAAAAGGTGTTTCAGACGATCAGTTGAAAATAAAGACAAAAAGAAATAAAACGATGTAATGTCTCTTCAGTGTTATGAAATATAATGAAATTACAAATTGAACATTCAAGGAAAGAAGGAAAAGATTGATGAAAAGTAGTGGGAGGTGAAAAGTAAAAGGGGAAATATAGAATAGAAATATAGAAGAAGTCATGGAAGGAATGATAAAGAAAAAGAGGAATTAAGAAGAGAAGAGAGGATAATCTATAGATAAGATTCAGGCAATGATTCTGTGTCATTTTGTTTATTTAAGCCCTGCTTTTGTCTTTTTATATATGTGAACCATTTCAGAAATCAATCTCTTATTGTAGGAAGATTCACTATCTAAAATCTTCATTCCATCTGAAATTGGAGTTGACATTAATACGGTAATCGGATGTGACAGATGGAGAATCCGTTTTTTTGTTGATATCTGAAATATGTTCACACATTCTCGTACTATTTTTTTTTATTTGGCCGATATAGCTAGCTTTGCAATCATCACATAAGATCTCATAGATCACATTTTGATTAGAAAATAATTTTAGCTTGTCCTTTTCTTTCTTTAAGGAATTTTTTAAAGTGTTGATAATGGAAAATGTTAATTTACAATGAAACATGTTGGATATAGGTGAGAAAGAAGACTTTCGAAGATTTAACATAAGGAATAGATTTAACATAAGGAATTGTGAAAAATTTTTCTTTGATTTGTGGGATATGTATAGTCTGTTTATTATGTATGTGAAATTTTAATCGTTTTTTCTATAATGGAAAAAATAAAGAAGAGAAGATAGCTATTATTAAGAAAAATATGAATTCTTCTATTAGATTATTCTTCTATTAGATTATTATGTTGAAACCGAGGATGTGATAATAGAAATATTTTATCAAAATTAATAATTATGCCTCTTTTGTGACAAAATGGTGATTGGAAAAAAATTAACTTTCCAGAAAAATGTTGTTTTGTGATATATTGAAAATAATTCTCTGACTATCAATAATTAAAATCATGTCAAGAAAATTCAATCTATTATCGATGCTAACTTCCATAGTGAATAACCGTGTATGTAAAGAATTAAAAATATTAAGTGTGTCATCAATATTATTAGATGGAATATCTCTTACTTTCACCTCCCACTATTTTCCAACAATCTTTTTCTTCCTTCCTTGAATGTTCAATTTGTGACTTCATTACACCAAGTCTCATAACACCAAGGAGACATGACATCGTTTTATTCCTTTTCGCATTGTTTCTATTTTCAACTGACTGTCTGTTCCTGAAATACCTTTTATTTTTTGACTTAAGAAATTTTGGGTTTGTTACATTTAAGGTATTTATTCATATTAAATTTAGTGATTACTAAATTATAATTTCATTTAATATTAACTGTACAACTTTGCTTCCGCCGTTTTCCTATAGATGGCTTTAGCGGTAAGTGATGGTCGAAATAAACAGATCATAGACGTCATACAATAAACTTGGGCATCTGTCAACATAATCCCATAGAAACATTAGTCGATTTGTATCATAAAGATCTGCATCATAAAGTTATTCTCGATTGAAAATGTCAATTTACGAGCCAAATTCTCGTCATTTGCGGGAGGTTTTAATTTTTTGCTTCAATATGAAGAAATCTGCGACTGAGACTCATCAAATG
>Ga0157364_1002638_pt1 | contig 16874 bp, 10 predicted proteins | sample AttsexASBM2_FD_111476 | JGI IMG/M metagenome (GOLD analysis project Ga0157364, IMG submission 111476) | Fungus gardens microbial communities from leaf cutter ant in Ribeirão Preto, State of São Paulo, Brazil - Atta sexdens ASBM2 | ecosystem: Host-associated > Fungi > Mycelium > Unclassified ... | reverse complement strand
TGATTGAAATAATCAGACTGATATGATCAGAATCTTCTGATTCGTTATTTTTTTAATCAGAAATCTTTCTCAGTGTAGATATTCATGTTAAGTGAAATTGTTCAAAATTTATGGAAGGCGAATGTACGATAATTTTTTTAATTCTACGAAAAAAAAAACCTAAATTTATTAAAGAATCTTCTATCACACAATAATTTGACAGTTGCAACGCATCATGCGATAATGCGAAGATTGCACGAGAGATCCTACAGATGCTGCTTCGTGTTAATGATGATGTCGCCACCGAAATTGCCCACCAAGCGCCGATACGTCTTGCTGACATGTTTCTGCTGGCTTACCGCGGATATATTTTTAGATCGACAACTCATCGTGTAACCTAGTTTCCGTCCAGCAGGATGCGCTATAATGTTTTATTGCAAAAAAAAAAAAATAGTCATGCGGGAGTTTGGCGATAAATCTTGTCGTCTTTATTTACTTTTCAGAAATTCGACTGCACACAATTTGTCTATTATTTTTGGAAATTATTTGAAAGAACGAAATTTATTTAATATCATAAAATATCAATATCATAAAGATCTTAAAAATCATTTGTTTCAATATAATGACAATAATTGCGGTTTTACAATAATTGCGAAAAATATATTGGATTATAAATGTATACAACAATTGCATTAAACGCAAGAGAGCTAAAGAGACTTTGTATATTTTAGGTATAAATTGTTATAAATAGACTTTTCATTACCTTAACAATGATAATATTAATGTCCTACGATTTAAATGCGATTTAAATAGGGAGGACAATAACCGCTGTAAATTACAGTGGCAATTATTAATTTATTTTTATGCAGGGGAGACTATTAGTGATCGACCCCAATTGTACTAGTTTTGTTACGCATCATTTCCTCTTCAAAGACTCGTAAGAGCTCCAATTTATCGTTACGGATGGTTGCAGTTCGCATTTGGCCATCGATTAGCCTGACGTCAAGCATCAAATTTAATTTTGGTAAACAAGTTTGAGCAACTTCTCTCGAGTCGCCAATTTTGTAATTGGAAATTGGAATATCTTTGATTTACCTATTAAAACGATATCTTTAACTTAGAATAGATGAATGAACATTATACATAGAACAACACGTTCAATTATCTCTCTAATAGTTTTTAAAAAACTATTATATTGTTTAAAAAACCTATTAGAAAACTGTAATTCATATTATTGTGTAAATAGAATCTATTTTATACAATCATTGTAAATTTTGTATTGATTAAATTATATTTGTATTGATTAAATTATATGATACGCCAAAAATTTTATTACGTTTCCTAATCTTATTTAGTAATCTTATTCAATTTAAATTTTATTCAATATTATTGAACATTTATCTTTTTAAGCAGAAAAGATGCGTGATGGCAATCCATATTTTTAGGACATTTTCTCTTGCGGCTAAAAGCGATCTAAAATTGACTTTGTCGAGACTAAAAACGCACATCGTCCTAAACGACAACGTTCCACACGCGCTGCATAATGATTCTAGTGACATCATAGTTCTAAATAATAACTGTACTTTGCGGAAACTTGGCAGGACAGTGCTTTTTGTCGATTAACAAGCCAAGAACACCTGGGTGAACGCAAAATGTCACACAGCTGCCGTTCAAGTCGTCTTTGTATTGTCCATTCATCCGAAGAAGTAGTTGCAATTTTTCTAACCGCTTTCCATATTTCAGTGAAATTTAAAGACTTAATTTAAATTATTAGGACTCTCTATATTCTATTCTATATTCTCTATATTCATTGAAAAAAACTTTTAAAAACCATTAAGCTGGAATTTCGTCACAAGCATGGAATTAATAATAAAATTGTCAACTAATACAATAGGACTAAATTTTACACTTGAAATCGCGTCACTTATAAAGAATAAATTAATAAGAATGAATATTTCAAGATACAACAAACTTCTTATAAAAAAATATCAATGTTATTGCATTAATTTTTTCAAGATAATTTTTTTATGTAAAAATGTTGTTATGTAAGATAATTGATGTCTTCGACGGAATATATGAAGGAACTTTGAGCCGTTCGATTCATCGCGATCTTTCCCGAATGTTGTAGCCGACTTATCAGAATCGCGAGGCGATAGAAGAAACCATGGGTAAAACCGGAAGTACGTCTTACACCCAGACCAGCACCGGGAGCAAGATGCCTTCCCTCAATAACAATCTTTCCGAGTTGGACACCCTCCTGCAAGACTTGAGCAACGCGCGCTATAATGCCCACTATCAAGAAAGAGGTTGACTATTTAGACCCTTAATTCTTTCCCGAACGGTCTGTTTTTTTCAACGTACATTCTTTGTGACTCCAATCTATAACTCTCTGGATCCCTTTAAAAAATCACGAGCAGTATTAAATATAGAAGCTTTTTCATAACTTGGATCTTATAAGACTCAAATAAGACTAACAGTATCTTGTTCTTTAATCAATCTTTAGATTTGATATAATTTAAACAAAGATTCAATTCGCAACTTTATTTGAGAAAATTAAATGTTGATTGCTAAGAAAGCAATAGATGAAAGGTTTGCCGAAAATAAAAATTAGTTTTATTTACGATAAATCAAAGAGAACGCGATAATTATGATAATGTCTCTTCCATTTTCTTTATATATTGCCAAACCCTTCGGGAAAGGGCAGAGACGATTTCACAGGAGCGATTTATCAGTACAGAGTTCAATGATTATAGACAGCCGCGCGTCTGCGACAGGAGTGAACGGGGGTGCAACTAGTCCCATGCTTCGTTCTCCAAGTAGCATGTCAGCCTCTCGACCCACCGTCGACTCGTTGCTTGAGGAACTAAGCACCGCAGTGCCTAACGGGTGAGCTTTCTGTGTGTGTGGGGGCGCAAATTAATCCTAAAACAATATAAGAACTGGCAGCTTTCAAACATTTAGCTCTTGCAATTAATAATTTTGAGATTGAAATAATTATATAGTTCCGGCGAGTTCAGACTTCGACGGTTATCGCCCAATTATTCGTGCGATCGTAGAAGATCGAACTCATCGGGGAATCGGGGATTTCAATCTCTGAGATAATTCGCGTTCGTTAAAACGAACTATTGTCCCTCCCTCCCTTCGAGCAGAGACTATCCCGCCGACGGAAAGGTGAGAGTCACCATACAAGAAACGTCCACGGAGATACAGCCGGTCTACGACGGCTATCCCTCCAGTCAGCATGGCTCGTTGAATCGAACCGAGGTTCACAGGAGTTACCCTAACGGTCATACCGCGAGTAACGCTACCAAGGAGCTGGACGACCTAATGGCTTCGCTTTCCGAATTTAAGGTATCCATTCATCCATAATAATGTAATCACGTAATTGCGGTACATAACGCGATTGACCCTTGCGAAGCGGCTGATATCGTAATATTTCATTTTCTAGAGAGATTAAATGTATCTATAATTTTTTAATAAAGAAGTCATAGTAAATGAAGTCATAATTAAAATACAACAAGTATCAATAATATTGAAAAATTAGTAGAAAATTATCATATAAAAATATTATAAATTGAAGAGAATGCCGTTCCTAAAGGGTTAAATAGCTCTTTCGGTATCCACATCGGCTTTCAACCTTCAATTGCCAATGAGATCGCCAAATAAACTAAATAAACGGACAAGACTTGCTTGCTGAAGTTTTATTGCTGGCTGGAAGCCGAATGGACTTGCGCATTTTTATGTTTAATACCTCGTACCGAAAGAGATGTTGCTTCTCGTTTGCATTGTGTACATAACCAGGTAACATTTTAAAGGTAACATTCAAGCATTTAGAAGTTATGTCTACTGTTCCATGATGTATCATTAAGCTCAGTGGTCATTATCTTTCCCGTGTAAGTTCTCCGTGCACGGAGTGCATGTAGCTGTTGACGAAACAAGGTATACAGGCTGCTGTCCGACTATCTCTGATCGTTCGTCGCTTTGATTTACCGCGGAATCGGAAAACACCGGGACGTTAAATCCACTCCTGCCCATTCTTGGCTCCCCACGTTACGAAAATAACCACCTCGCCATCACCGTGGAGCCGGGGATTACCTACCGGAGCCGCACTAGATATTCCTCCCCGACGACCTCCTTCATTTCCCGCGGCTGCGAAAGAAGGGGGACTAAGAAGACGAAGCTACGGAGAGGTGGGGCACCCGTGCGTCGGTGTGACCCACCGGAACACCCGGAGCTTTCGGCCAGTCTGCAAGCTCGCCCGTGGTGATCGACATCTCCTACTTTACCTTACCATCTCGCCCGTGGGTCTTCATTTTTCTTCACTCAACGTCTCGCGGATTTGCCATCCTTGACATCCCGACCCTTTTCTCTCACCTTGCCCGTCAAATATCAGCGATACTCAACCTTGAACAACTTTCGCATCTCTCACTCGACACTTGACAATACAAACACATACAGACACGTGCACGATTGATACCGATATTCGTAGAATTACGCGGGGAATTATACATTTTTTTTTTCGAGGATTTAGTGCGACGAGTGCAACTCATCTCAACTTTTCGAGAAATTAAGATTATCGATCTCCAGGTTGAGGACATTTTTTTTAAAATTGCATCTTTTTTAAATTTTTTATTGCCTGATTTCTCAACCTCGATAACCTAAGTTCTCAACCTAAGATCGAGATCATAGCGTTCCACACTTCGGATTTAATCTTAATTTCTCGGATAGAAAGAGTTGTCAAGCATTCGATCCTACGCGTTCGATCCTACGATACGCGTATCTTTGCAGATCAATAGCGGTACTCATCAGCATCAGACGGTGACCGACTCTCCATACGCGAAGCCAAACAAAGCCACCAAGAGCTCACAGAGCCCTTTGCCCAACGAGGGCACGCAGACCCGCGTTCACATCACCGAGACTCACACGACCCACCTCTACCATCCAGGAGAGAGCCAACCTCTGAAGCAGAATCAGTTGGATTCTATGCTCGGCAATCTTCAGGCCGACATGAGCCGCCAAGGTGTCAACACAACCCAGAAAGGATGCTGCAGCGCCTGCGAGAAACCTATCGTGGGCCAGGTAGCTGTCAACCTCATCATAATCCTTGAGTCGATGCGATGTTCAGTGATTGGATATTCTCCTTGACTTAATAATATTCTTACTGCGCAGGTGATAACCGCATTGGGCAAGACGTGGCATCCAGAACACTTCACATGTACTCACTGCAACCAGGAGTTGGGTACACGGAACTTCTTCGAGAGGGAGGGTCATCCTTACTGCGAAACGGATTATCATAACTTGTTCTCTCCTCGTTGCGCTTATTGCAACGGGCCTATTCTTGATGTAAGGATTGCAAATCTCGAAAGAGTATAAGTATCGTGGAAAGAGTATAAGTATCGTGGATTTCATACGTGCGATTGAAAGGAACAAAAACGAAGTAAAAAACACAAATCTTCAATTTTCTCTTGAACTTTTCATTCCTTGGCATCATGGAATGCCTGAACGACATGATAAATTTGAAATTTTAATTTATAGAATTCTTTCTCTGGATCATAATGCTAGTTACAATATAGAAAAAAATTAATCATCACTGAAAATGTTAATCTATACTCTTTTCCTGGATGCCTCTAAATGTTTCATCACGCAAAGTCGCGCTGGTGGATTTGAAAGAAATGTTTTTCTTCCAGAAATGTGTGACCGCTCTGGAGAAGACTTGGCACACCGAGCACTTCTTTTGCGCTCAGTGCGGCAAGCAGTTCGGCGAGGAGGGCTTCCACGAGCGGGACGGCAAACCCTACTGCCGCGAGGACTACTTCGACATGTTCGCACCCAAGTGCGGTGGTTGCAATCGTGCTATCATGGAAAATTATATATCTGCGCTTAATAGTCAGTGGCATCCGGACTGCTTCGTTTGCAGGGTAGGTATCATACTTGTGAGATTTGTATATCTTATTATTAAATTTCATTTTCAGCGCAAACCTTACGAGATCATCAACATCTTTGTTTTCTTCATGCGTGAAGGAAACGAAAGAAAGATTCCCTTCATCTTAAAAATCCCGAAAAAATCGCGGAGAAACCGTCACAAAAATCACAGATCAAGCATATTAAATTCTGACAATTACAGGATTGCAAGAAGCCGGTCTCCGGAAAGTCCTTCTATGCGATGGAGGGACAGCCGGTGTGTCCCAAGTGCGTCGGGGTAGACGACGACGACGAGGAAGAGGAAGAGCAAGAGGCGTAAGGACGCCGCTCGATCCCGCCGCCTCACGTCGTCGTACCAATTCCTCACGCCGAATTTCTTTATCATTATCGTCCAGTTACCCCCGCATGATATGTTGCCCCTTGTATGCCCTCCGGCTCTATGAATGCGGAGCCATTCCCCTAATTCTCTAACAGGTGATTTAGCTTGGCGCTGAGGAAGACCGAGTGCGGAGAAACATCGATTACAAGTCGCCGTTTGCTTTAATTCCGCATCGCAAAAGAAAAACACACTTTCCACACTCGGACACAACACTCTTACATCGCAGGGCATACTCTCGGCAAGCACAAGTACGAGCTAGCTGCTTTTGTTTTCAAGCTCGCGCCTTGACATTGTGCCGAACTCTTGACAATAGAGAGGAATTCTGTAGAGTCGCGCGGATACTATTAGTACTATTTATGAAAAGTAAAGAGATAAAAACCTTCCCTCCTTCATCCCACTTCCTTCCAAAAAAAAGAAAACTCCCCAAAACAAAAACACACGCGACACCGAGAGTCGACTGGCTCACTTACACACCCAGCGACTCGGAGATGCGCGTCTTGGCAAAAGACGCGGGGAAGAACCAGCAGCTGAACGCTGTGAACAGCAATGCCATTATCACAAATGGATGTTTTCATTCATTATTGTATAGTAACAGCAGATGAATCGAATTGACATGAAAAATTCGTCTTGAGAAAAATAGAATGATTAATTTCTCTCGATCAAAATATTTTTTTATGGTTAAATTATTATCATATGAAATATATATAAATATATATAATTGTTTCTGCGAAGGAATTGAAGTGAGTCAAGAAAATATATATTAATTAGAAATTCAATTCTAGTATATACATTTACATTTTTTTATCATAGTTTGCTGACAAATATAAATCGCATCGATTTTTTTTTAATATCGTTTAATTTCATATGACTCTCATTTTTATTCAAAATGAGGAATAGTGGAATATAACATGTACAGAATATTTCCAAGTTACTATCCATTTCTTATCATTTTTAAATATTCGCAAATATTTTTTTCTTAGGAACTATCATTATTGATGTTCTCATGTTATAATATTAATGATACATTTCATTAAAACATTCAATATATTCACATAAAGTTTTGCATATTTTTCCATTGTTTTTTTCATGGAACAATAGTATTCATCTTTTAACTGAAATAATGATATATATTTTTTAAAGTTTGCAGAATTTTATAACGTGACATTTTTCTCGTAAATTAAACTTTTTTTATACAATATTCTCAAACGCACCTATTTCTTATTTTGCAGGATTGCAGACAGAAGTTTCAGGGCGGATCTTTCTTCGATCATGAAGGATTGCCATATTGCGAGACACATTATCATGCCAAGAGAGGATCCTTATGTGCAGGATGCCACAAGCCCATTACCGGTGAGTACGCTAAATTTTTTAAAATAAGATTTTGAATACTATGATATTAATATCATTTTTTGTATTTTGCTTTTTTGCAGGTCGTTGCATAACGGCGATGTTCCGCAAATTCCATCCCGAGCACTTTGTATGTGCATTTTGTTTGAAACAATTAAACAAGGGCACATTCAAGGAGCAAAACGACAAACCTTACTGCCATGGCTGCTTTGAGAAACTCTTTGGATAAATAATCTTTTTCGAAATTTTTTTTTATAACGTAATGAAATGAGAGGCTGTTTCTCTCGGCAACATTTTATTACTCTTGACGAAATACGTATACAGTATAAATATTTACTTGCTTTGATTGTCTATATGCGAGAACTCACATTGCCTAAAGTAGCCTTAGAGAAAAAAAAATTTCCATTTTTTTAAATAAATATTAACTAACGAATGGTATATGCAAAAGGACATGAATAGAATTTGGATTAAGAGATTAAATGATCTGTTATCTCATCTTGATCGCCGTATTCATGAAATTGAGATCAATTTTATACAATTGTTTTTTTAGGGAAATTAAATGAAATTATAAAAGTCATTATATATGAATGAGTACAATTCCAATCTCGATTAATACCGAGAAAATTTCAATAAAAAGTTTACGAATATAAACTGTCAAAATATTTAATGCTAAAAAGTTGTAACAGATCTCTCTTTATTAAATTTCCATTAAAGAAAATTGTTCGAAAATTGATAGATGCGATAGAATACTCTGATTTTTATGCATTTTTTTTTTAATTTCATCTAATTTTGTATGGTAAATCACACGCGTTTCTCAAACTGTTTAGTTTGTCATGCTGTTTAAGGATTAATGAAAAGGGTGCTATATATAATAGTTTATCGTTATTAATAATTTAATCGATAATATCTAGTAATATTTGTACAACCGTATCTTTGCCACCAAATATCTCCCTGATGAAAACTCTTCCCGTTAAAAATATTTCGTATATTTATAAAATATTTAAATAGCATTAATATAATAATCAGTTAACATTACTGCGCAAACAGCGCTACATACATATGCCTACTATATCGAATTGTATATTGTCATATAAAACAGTCGAGAAAATTACGAAAAATAAATAGAACGAATTCGCGTCATCAGGTACAAACGATGCAATTTAGCGCAGAGTTGGAAAATAAAAACTATGTCATTAGTTTGAGATTTATTTGTTACACAAAAAAAAAAAAAAAATAAATATATATATATATATATATATATATATATATATATATAATATGTCTAAATATGTATACATTAATAATAAATTTCTTAAATAGGCATGTGTAGGTGTGTGTAAAAAAAATTCACCGTTCATGCTATAGGGAACTATTTAGATATATCCTCTTACAATATCGAATAAATTAAAAAAAATTTATGATCTAAATATATACAAAAATATATTCTTATAGTTAATATGTCACTAGTTTTAATTTTATTATAAAAAAAATTTGGTACTATTAATATGTCAATTAATAGTTAGACAATATGTGACAATATGTCGTGTTACTAATTGTGCTGGATAAAGCTACTATTCAAAGCTAAAAGAATAGAAAAAACAAATTTATTTCTCCAGAAGCTCTCTGTTAATTAAAATAACTTTTATAAAAAAAGTCTCTTTAAATAGCTATAATATGTCTTTTTATAATCATTTGAATGAGTATAATACAAGTATAATTACGTATTGAGTATGAGAATGTAGGACATATCTTTATTACATATTTACATAACTTGCATTAAGTCTTCAAGAGTTATATTTTTCGTTCAAAACGTTGAAGTTAAACTGCTCGATATTGATAAAAAAAATGTGCGAGAGTCTAATCAAAGTTTACAAGTTTCTATCTAATGTTAAATGAATGATTTCGGCATATTATAACGATATTTTCCAAATCTCTCTTTCATTTTTCTTTTGTAGCCTATTTTCACTAGAACTTCCCGTGTCACATATGTAACGGTTCGATATCGATCTGGCGTCTGCCTCGGCAGCACGCCTTATCCGGAATTGTCAGCCCAACGTGGGAAACAGCTCGCTGAAACTTTCGAGATCGAACAATTCCGACATGTGTGACTGCGGGGAATCGTGAGATTCGTATCCACCGTCCGATAAACTGGCGCAATCCAATTGCTTCGTCGAGGAAATACCGTAGTTGTCTACGTCGCTCATAGCAGGTGACATAGAATTGGTATATGCCGGTGAGAATTGCGCCGGATAGCGCAATTGAATGCCCGATGAAGGAACAGTAAGATGTACAGCGTCGTCTGTGGTATGACTGATGGCACCGCTCTCGTTACTACTGACCACCTCTTGTACGCATTCCTGGATACCTACACAGCCGTCGTTCTCCTCACCCGGATACATAATCGTGATGGAGTTGGTGGTCTCGTCGTATGTACCATAGACAGTATCGAGATCCGATGCCGTCTCAGACTCTTGTTTAATTTCAGTCTCGGTCTTGATAGACGTGGTCTTTGTTGTATCGCAGTCCTCAAGAAACCAATTGGACGTATCTTGTAGAAAAGAAGGTACGCTGTCTATGCTTCCACCAGTTCTACTGGCTTCCACATTTTTTGATGTCTGCCCCACCAATGCCTCTGGATGGTCAGGTTTTTCAACGGGAGCTTCGTTGACGGACACCTGTGGAATGAAGAGCGATCGACAGGTCATTAAGAGAGAACGACTAAATCATGAGGACGCGCGATTGTACAGAAAATGAATGAAACGTTCGGATTTTCTCCAGAGATTAAAACTTGCACTTCCCACTGTTGAGATTAGAATTCCATTCTACTTCGGAATATTTCATCCATCTCTGCATCTTACATCTAAGTTACTACACTAAGCGTGCGATTTAAAAAAAAAGAAATGTAAATCAAGAAAAAATAACAAAAACTTAATAAAAAAAACTTAATTATAGTGTTAAAAAAAGACTTAATATGCATTACATTTTTTTAAAGAAAAGAAATTATACCAGCTCATGTAATTAGAAATGGAGCGACAATAATTTTTCGTGATTTGCTTTGAATGAAAAATACAACAAGATACGAGATGAAAATGCAATGCAAAAGGTGTAATTGTATATATATCAATTGCAACTCTCAAGACTCACTTGTTCATTTGATCTATGAGGATTTGCTTCAACTTCTGGACTGACTTCTCGTAAGAGGCTCTCCGCCAGCTCTTCGAATCGTTCGGCGTCAGCGCTTTGGAATACGCTGAACAATTCTTCAAAAGGAAGTATAGAGTCAGAAATTTCAGCAGCGCGGTTGCTCCTGGCGTCCGCGTCGGGCGCAATGCCGACTGTGCTGTCCCACCCTGCGGCAGAGGGTCATTGGGGGATACTGCAGATCCCAGCGAAGGTACAGCACCGTCGACACGAGTCCGACAGGCGGAGCAGATCGGTTGTTGCTGATCTGTGAGCGTGTTCCTCACTGCGTCCCTTTCGTTTCTAAGCCTCTTATTTTCATTCAACAGCCATTCGTTCTGCGACGTTAGCAGTTCGTTCTGCGACCTCAGCATCGCACATTCTTGTGTAAGTAACTCATTCCTTTCCTTTTGTGTCCTCACTGTTTCCTCAAGCTCGTCCAACCTGGCTTTTTTGCGATCTCGCGAGGTTTGAGCGGCCACTCGATTCTTCAGTTTTCTGCCGGACAAAGAAAACATCGATGTTAAATGGAGCAATAAATAAACAAATAAATAGCCAAGATGATCATAAATTCTCTCTCACGGCAAAAAACAAAAAGAATAAAATTATTTCTACAAATTTATAAAAAATTAAAAAATTAAAACTTTCTAACTAAAAATTTAAAAAATTAAAAATTTGTTTTTTTTATTTTAATAAAATTTGAATAAAACTACATATTATATTAGTATATGATCGAAAAAAAATGTTTGTATTAAAATCTATTTCGTTTCTCAATGTATATGATTCAACATTGTTTCATAATTTTTTTTTACAGACAATTTATTTCTAATTAATGGTTAGAGAAATGTTGAAATAACTGCTATCAATGAATTATTCCGCCAATTCATTATTTCCAGACCTCGGATATTCGCATATAGCGATATCGCATTTACGTCAATAGAAACGAATCATCAAATGACGCATAACAAACAGGTGGTCATCGTTTATTACACGGAAAATATTTCGCAACAATTATTCCGAAACAAGCACTTTGTACATCCTTGAATCTCATGTAAATATTCATAATTTTAAAGGCCAGAGCACCTTTATAATGTATATTGTGTAAAATATAAGAGAATCAGCCGGTCAATCCATTTCATTTTCAAGAAGAAAAGACTGATCGATCAATTCTCTTACTTTTACAATAAGCCATTTAAGCTTAGAGCTTTAAGTTTAAAGTCCTAAGAAATTGACTAAGAATAATCGTAGTCGATTATTCTTCTCACATCCGATTATGATAGATCAATTTTTTGTGGTTTAAAATTTAAAGTTTAGGTAAAGATTTTAGTGTTAAAAGCCCGTTATACTTTATGCGTTATACAAAGATTTGTGTTCTAGCCTTAATTTTGAAAAATTCTGAAAAATATCGTTTGGACATTTCTGCTTGTTGATAAGCTGATAAGATTTATCTACAAGCTAAAAAAGACATGTCTATTGAACACTAAACATTACATCAGTGCCAAGGTTTTTATCAAAGCAAAAAACAATCTGTGAATAAGCTAAACTGATAAGCGTCAACCATTGCCATGAATAATGCTGATACAAGTCCCTGACTGATGTAATTCTATACAGAATAAACTTTTGAAACCAGAATTTTTACTTTATAGATTAGATAACTTTATAGATTAGATAATTCAATAAATTAATTTAATGGATTATGCTTATGGAATGCGTTCTATTTTAACAATAGGTCTAGGTTCGCGTTATTTAAAATCTTCAAAAACGAGATAATTTAAAACGAGATAAGTAAATAAAGCCTACAATGTGTTTTGTATTTTCTGTTTTTTCTGCTTTTTGCTATTTTTTTACATTTTATCTTTTTGTTTCTTATCCGATTTTTTGTTTTATATTGTCTGAGATAAAAGTTAACGAATTTCGATCGAAAGAAATAAGAAGTACATAGCAAGAAATACAATTGTTGATAAAATGATTGCAGAAGAGAAAAGGTAACAGGAAACAAAGAGCATTGTAGAATAGACTTAAGGCGTTGAAAAGATTAAAAGCAAAGAATAATAAGAATGATAATTCTAAATGTAAAAAGTGTAACGTCAATAATCGTATTTAAATAAATGTGAACAAATGTTAGCAGAATTATAGGCTATCACACTTCCACTTTGCACTCGCAATACTTTTAGAATCATTTCATTTTCGTTTATCTTATTATTTAAATACTAAACAAAAACAAACAATACTCGCGATTGAGCGCCAAGTGGACGGCATTCCTAGAAATATATGGAATTATAGAAAAAAGTGTATAATTATCCCGAATTTTCGAATTCTTTCAAAGCTTAATTCCGAAAATTCGAATTCTTTAAAAACTTTGAAAAGTTGTCAAAAATAATCCTGATAACTGGATTCTCTCGCTTACTTTCGTTGCAATTTCTCCTCCCACGTTAAATGATCCAGTCGACGTTTCTTTCCACGTACGCGGGTGTCCACGGGTTCGAGGAGCGTCGCGACGTCGTCATCGCGCATCTCCTCTTGCTGATCAGAGACGACCTTCCTGCTGTCCATTCTTGCCTTGTCCACCAGGATTGACGTAAAGTTCAGCTTAGGTAGCGAGTTGCGCGACGATTCGGTCCTCGGGATCGCCTTGGGCACTCCCTTAGGCAGGGTGATGATGACACTCTTCACGGAGTTCATAATCCGCCATGCGACGTGACGCGACGCGTCCTACTTTCTCAATATATTCTTTAACTTCTGGCCTCTTGCGCTACAACAACAATTCTCCGAGGCTTCGCGTCGCTCCTTCGATGACGGATCCAGTCTGGATTTCGACTGATATCAGTCTGAGCAAAATACTTCAAGTTTTACCACCATACGATGCGAATGACGCGAATAAACTGACGCAACTGACTGACTCTCAGTTGTCACCATCTCCATCCAAGCACGTGTCGCGCCATGATTGGCCGAGCGCGAGGATCTTCTTGCCAATCATCGCCGGTCTGTTCGCCGCTCGATGCGGCTAACTTCGTGCGTCACTCCGTGTCTGGGGTTCTCAAATCACGGATCTCTTTCTATGCATTCTCTCCCGGGATTCGATTTAAAAGAAATGAATTATCATTTTTATTTGTAAGACCAACAAAAAACGAATATTTTGATAATAAGGGTAGGAGCGCTTTTGGGAAAGATAAGATACAGATTGTTTGAATTAACAATATTGTATATTGCATGCGCAGTCCTCGATTTTGAGAATCTTTATATTTCAAATGACTATGTACAGTATGGTTCACGCATTTTCTTTAGATGACGGATATGCCTGAGTGCTTTCGCAAAGCCACATTATTGGCTTTGTTGTGTATCATAGTATGTTGCATCAGAATTATTCCGACGCATTAAAAATAGCTAACTTATATGACTTGTAAAAAATTAAGAAAATTAACATACGGGAGCAATTTAATTAACGCGCGTTAAATATATGATATAATATTGTTAAGATATAATAAGCGAAATATTGTAAGACATAAAAATATATGTATAGCTATCTATTATGTACAGTTGGGAAATAATTATGCTACTTGTAACAAATTAGTTACAATTAACGAGTGACTTTTTTCAGTATTAACTCAATTTCGTTCCTCTTTTTCGTTTATAACTCATCTGTAACTTAACCTATAATAGTTACATTTCTTTGGTACTTATAGTAATTAATTTAATATAATTATTTTATAATTTTTTTAGTAATCAACATAAACCCAGTAAACGAGAATGGATTAAAATAAATTGAAATTTTTTCCTATCCGAATGCATATTTTAAGTAGCGAATACATACTTTTTTTGGATTTAATTGGTTTCAATTGGATGCAATTGGATTGAAAAACTGCATTTCCTATTCAAAATTTTGAATTGAACAATATTTATAATGTGTGTGTTGTGCACAGAAAAAGCTAATATTATTTTTAGATTGAAAAGCATAGAGATGTACTCCATGCAATTCCCATAAATGATTAAAAATTCAGGATTGAAAAGCATTCATTTTAACATTCGTGAATTAATATTTCTGAAAATCTGAATCCATTTCAATTCATTTCAATTCATTCTCGTTTGGTGGGAAGTCATTATTCATAACGAATTTGTCAATTTGCACCTTTCCAAGAGGAAAAAAGAAGAAAGATGAATTGATGCAAAGGTTCAGCAAAAAAAAATAGGCCTAATGTTTTCTGTTCCAGTGACAAAAAATCTTCGCGTTCGATTAGATTGCGCTAATCGTTTTTGATATCTTAATTTGAATGTACAATCGTTATTCAATTTTAATTTAAGACGTCATTTGTGTTAATCAAAGAAACATGTAACAATAAACATGTATAACATGTATATAAAGCAACTGGATCCCATACAGCATAGAAAGATTGCAAAATGATTACAGATATATCTCATTGTAATGTTGTAATATTGCAAATAAATTGCGTAATGTTACAGCGCAGTGTATTTGCAACTAAATAATTCTTTTATTATTACTGAATTTGAAATATAATTTGTGTGATATAAATAAAAAATGCAGAAAAATAACTAATCAATATACACATATTTTATATTATAATAATTATATTATTATTAAAGTAGACGCAAAATTTGATAAGGCTGCAATAGACTTTATACTAAAATCGAAAAAAAAGTTAAGGCCCCATTAAAGTCACGAAAATTTGCCCAGGGCCGAGAGAGTCTTTAAAGGGCTCCGCATAAAATAATAAAAGGAACAGGGAACAGAGAATAAGAACTTCAACCTATCAGAAATCATGTATTGTAAAATAGCCTTAAGGGCCGTCGCACACAAAATTCCTCAACAGTGACCGTAAAATATAAACTTAAGCCAATGAACTAATCAGGATATTGCTTTAGGTCTACGTAATCTAACGGAAATAACAATAAACTTGTGCATAACTTCGCAATAAGGTGAATTTCAATCAGTTGAAATTCGCTTTATGGATAAGTTTATTGCTATTTCTATTTCCGTTAGAGTACGTAGATCTAAGATTGGTGGCCTAATTTCCACCGAGAGTTTAAACCGAATCAGAATGTAAGAATCAACCGACTACAGAGGATTCTTCTGTCGTTCGACGTAACAGGGGAATACTCGACTGTAATTGGTTGATTCTTACATTCTGATCCGATTTAAATCCTCAGTGAAAACTAGGCCACTTTATAGAAATTTTGTGTGCGGTAAAACCCTTAAGGCCATAGCACCTTCCGTAACCTTAAGACGTGAATTTAAGCCGGATGAGCCAATCAGGATATTGATTTAGATCTATGTACTCTAACGGAAATAGAAATAGCAATAAATTTATCCATAAAGCGTATTTCAACCGGTTGAAATTTACCTTATTGCGAGATTATGGATAAATTTACTATTATTTCCATTTCCGTTAAATTACGTAATGCAAAGTAATCTAAAGTATTCTGATTGGCTCAGCTTAAGTTTACACCTTACGTATGCTGTTATTTTGTGTACGGTAGCCTTTAAAGGCGGAGATTAAACCCCAATCTTAGCACATGCTGTGATAGGCAAAGAGGTAGGAGACTATTAGCAGTAGGGAGAGTACTAGCAGAGGGAAACATGACAATCTAAAAACCTGTAAACCGCAAAACCAGATATTGCTACCAGATATTGTCGCCTTCTGAAGAAGTAAATGTTAACAACAATCCATCTTTTTGCGAGATATATTCCTAAGGAGAAATAAATCGCCGAAATCTCTATTGATTTGATAAATTTTGGAGATTTCAACTATTTATTTCAATAACAATAACTATTTATTTCCCATCAGAAACATCACGAAAAGATTATTGTGTAGTTAATGTCCATTTCTTCAGAAGTGGTGCGGTTTGTGCGTGGCAACATTTGCGGTTACAGGTTTCGGGCTGTCATGTCCTCTCTCAGGTTTCTCTAGCAGTAGATTCAATAATCCAAGTTTCTGTATTATAGTTTCCTTAGCCGCTTCTCTTATAATACTTAAAAAATTTTTTAAATCCATATATCCATATTTCCAAAAAATTATGAGAGTTGATTATAAAGTTTAAAAAATCTTGTCGT
>Ga0157364_1002637_pt1 | contig 16875 bp, 21 predicted proteins | sample AttsexASBM2_FD_111476 | JGI IMG/M metagenome (GOLD analysis project Ga0157364, IMG submission 111476) | Fungus gardens microbial communities from leaf cutter ant in Ribeirão Preto, State of São Paulo, Brazil - Atta sexdens ASBM2 | ecosystem: Host-associated > Fungi > Mycelium > Unclassified ... | reverse complement strand
GAATTTTCAAGAACTGGAGGGGTTGCTCAAAAATATTGGCCACCACAGAGCATTGGATTTTGACCGCTTGGTACTTCCTGGTTGCCTTCCATTTGTTCAGGCAATCGGCCATCGTATGGCATACGATGCCGCTGTGAGTACTGGCGTTGACTCATGTCTCATTGATTTGTATGTGGCGAGTTGCGTCAAACTTGATCCTTCCTGGTATGTGGAGAGACTGGGGTTATCAAGGTTGCGACAGCGTGAGATGGAAGCGACGGCGATCGATCGGGTTTTCCCTCGTATGGAAGAGTTCTTATCTCTGATGGCAGTCGAGCCATACATCATAGCCCCGATTGTTTCTGATGACCGCTGGGCAGAATATGTTGCCAGCCTGCCACCTTATTCTCCTCCCCTCTTAGATGAGTAGTTTGCATCAGGTCAGGACAAAGTCACGGCGACTAGCCGCTATTGATCATCCCTTGTATACATTTCTCACCCTCTACATAGAATGGTGTCAAGATGGAGTTTATTTTGTACCGATCTTTGTGTTATACTCAACTACAGAATTGAATTGTCGGAAAGCATTTGAGACTATTTCCAACTAGGCGCTGGCTTAGCCGTCTCAAACCTTGCCTGCAAAACGCGAAGAAACTAGGTCAGAAATGGGCACTGAGCGTTGACGCTTATCTAAAAAAATATGATTTTCTGTGTTGTGGTGCTGAAACTTAAACATAATTTTGTCACTCCAAGACAAACGACCACTTCAAGACTGCTATGCCCATGGTTCTATAATTGAGCTTGTCTTTGCGCCATGTAGAGTTTATTATCGACTGCCGAATACCACTTTCATCCTTATAAAACTGGTCAAGTCACCTGATAGATTAAGAGCAATGTTTACATAATATCTTCCAACCCAGACCATATAAGCTCAGTAGTTAGAGCTGCCAATGCAATTTCTGGTGTGGTTGTTATCTTATTCTAACAATTACCATCTCCCATGCCCCATCCCATCTTTTTGACACAATCACTTCTTGGAGTGTGATCTAGGGGACAAGAGGATTGTCAGTACCAGATGGTGCTGGTGCTTTCTATCATGGCTGAAGCAGATATGAGTCCAAAAAAGAAGGCTAGGAATAGGAGGCTAATAACAGCTTTGCTTACCTGTTGGATGAGATAAATCAAGGTTAATAGCAACTAGATATGGATTGAAGTTTTTAATTAAGGAAAAGTTGGTACTTGGATTGTCTTTGCATCCATTATGGAAAGAAGTTTATCCATTGGATGGACAATGTTAATGTTCTCTGGACAGGGTGTGCAAAATTGTCATTCTGACACTACCAATATCAAGATATATTGCTGTTCATCTGTAGTCTGTGTCAGCAGTGAAGTTTGGAAGGGATTACCACAGCTAGAACTATATAGACCTTCTAGGCTGAGCTCTACATTACTAAATATACATACACACAGCAATTTTTAATTGCAGATAGTCCATGATCACTTGACAATTTACACAGAAGTATCAACCAACTCAAAATTATGAGTTAAGTAACTAAACCAAGTGTTTTTTTAAGAAGAGAGGAGAATCACTATCATTGTGAATAAATAGAAGTATTATAACTTAATATTAGGTATGGTTTATACTTGAGGGTAAAAGTCTGCAGAGTTGGATTGGAGTTTGTACCAAGTGTGAAAACTTATATAAAAAGTGCAGAGTTATTAACTTTGCAGAATAACCTTAGTTTCAGCTTATATGCTGTGCTATCTATCTGCTATAGAATCACAACTTCAGAAGATGAATGAAGCTCAAGAGAGATAAGTACTGATAAGAAGTCTATCACTATAAAATAGTCCTTAAATACAAGTATAATTGAAGGAGAACTTGTTATGTCTTTAAGACTCAGAGTTAAAGTCAAAAGAGTAAACCTTGGATTGAGTTAATTATAAGAGAACTCAATGAAGTTCCTAGTACAATGTATCTACCTTATACTACATTATACTACTATGTCTGGCCTATCCTAAAAACCATATGTAAGCTATAAGGCCAACATATGTTAAGCATATTGTAATATTATTGTAGAAGCTTTCTGTTACAAACTTAAGATCTTAGAGTTAATCAAGAGAAAGAACCTTGTATAGGGTTAACACAAGAGAACTCAATAGAGAACTCTGTACAGAATAGTCTACCTTATATACCAAAACCTCATGGTCCATGCTAACTACTTCTAGCCTACCCTAAACAGCCATGTGTTTGCCTTAAGGTCAATATATGTTATACATATTGTATAACATCATCCTTTCAGAACCTTCTATGTCCTTCCATGCATCTCATGACTTGTGACTGTGTCATCTGATGTGACTGCATAATATTGTCACTTTAACCCTAACCCTAAGTTCTAAAAATAGAAAAATAGAAAATAAATCAAAAGGAAAATGAAAATAGAAAAGAAAAGGAAAATAAATTAAGTCTACTGCTTTCATCTTTGACACTTCCACTGCTTTTAATTGTGACTATGAGACTGTGTGACTGTGACTGTCATGCTAAACCCTAATCCTAAATAAAAGTGAAAGTAAAGTAAAAAGAAGATAGAAAATAAAATAAAAAGAAAAGGTAAAAAAATATAGTCTATTATTTGTAATTCTGATAGAACTCAGATGTCTCATGGTACAGCTCTAAGCAGATGTTTTAGTGATAAGACACTGGCAGAGGCTCAGATAGAAAACTCCTTTATAGAAGACCAAGTAGTTATAGAACTTGAACAGAAGATAACATTATTATAGAGAATAGATGCTAAAAGAAATAATATAGGTTATTTTTGGAATTAGACTTAGTATATGATACTTAAGTTCAAGAGTGAGAACAAAAGAGAAATCTTATATTAAGATTAACACAAGAAAACTTGATAGAGTTTCTAAGTACAAATTAGACTACTTATATACATTTTGGCATTGGTCTGTATATTTTAATTATCCTAAAGTATAACTAAGTCTTTTTAGCAAGTTCTATAGTATTTTATTTATTATCATGTTTTTTTAGCTATGTTTAAATAAAGAAAAATAAACCAAATAAAAGAAAGAAGAAAAAGAAAAAGAAAATAAATAAATCTAGTCCAAGTCCAAAATCCAAGTCCATTCATTTAAGTTATCTTTAACCCAAAGTTTAGGATAATAAACTATAACAAGTTAGTCTTTGAAAAAGAGGAGTTTGTTATACTTTTGGATTACTAAAGATAGATCTATCTTATTTCTAAAGCTAATTCCAAGGTTTATCCACTGTTACCTTCTTATTATAGTATATTCTAAAGCTTTTATTTTATTTTGATTTTCTTATATTTACTTTATCCTTCTTGATTTTATATTTATATTTGTTTTGAATAATGAAAAAGCACCTGAATATAGTTATATGATTTGTTATGTGATATAATGTTACCAGTATATAATTACAATTACATGATATAAAAAGAGATAAAAGACTCTGGAATAATACTAAGAGAGATAGCTACAGTATATTTTTATAAAAAACTCATGGTATCATGATTGATGTCAGAGTTAAAGATGGTAGACTTGACTTTTTTTCATTTTTCTCTTTTATTTTTATTTTATTTTTAGACTTAATATTAGAGTTAATATAACTATTACAATTTATCACACAACATGAAATAGTGTCACACATCTGTCACAAGTCATATGATCACATAGAACATGGAATATCTAGAAGGTTCTGAAACAAGATAATGCTATACAGTATGTTTTACACATGTTGATCTTAAAGAAAATGCATAGCTCTTTAGGGTAAGCTAAGGTTAGTATAGTATAGACTAGTAGTCTAGTATATATAAGATAGACATTTTTGAACTTGGAACTTCATTGAGTTCTCTTATGTTGATCTAATACAAGATTTCTTATCTTATTTTAACTCTTTGAGGTTTGAATTGTAATATTAGAACTCAATTTCCATTTTCTGAGACTGTCTAGTACCAGGCCCTCTCAAACTTATTCTATTACCATCCTCACCAAAAGGACAATACTACTCTTTAGTCAAGAAGATACAGCCAGATCCTAGGCTCAAGAAGCATACTAGCTAGGTAGGAAAAGCTTAGCTATTTGTTTTACATCAAAGCCTACTGGTGTTTAGCAGATGTATTATCTTTTGTGGACATACAGATAGTTTTTTCATATAGTAGTCTTGTGCTGCTAGTCCTCTTATAATCAGTTTACACAGAGAAACAGTGGGGATCTTTAGAACACTATCTAGAGTAAGTATTCCTTTTTTAGGAATATTTGTATACAAATTCTTTAAAGTAGTAGTCAGTTGTCTAGATAGTCAGTAGATAGTGTGAGATGGAACTAGAAGAGGGCCTACTAGTACTTACTGGGATAGAGTCAAGCACAGAATACAAATCTGAAGGAGAGACTAATATAGGCTCTATCTTATTACTTTATATCTTATTCCCTCCCACACTACCATTATTTGCATCACTTTATAACACAATGAGTCAACTCAACCAAGTGCAAGCAGAACAAATAATTCAGCAATATCAGAAGTAAATTGCCAACTTATAGACACAGCTCCAAAGTTTGTCAGGAGCAATGGGAGTAGAATTCAGAGTAGCAGCAGAGATCCCTTGACCTAAAATAGAGTCAAATATAGAAGTGGCCAAGCCACAAACATTCAATAGAGAAGTAGAGAAGGTTTTGGGTTTTCTGATAGCATATAGATTGTTTATTAGAATGAGAATGAAAAATAATCTGGTAGAAGAACAAATTCAGTGAATGTTGTTTTGTGTGCAGGGAGGATTGACAGATGTATGGAAGGAGAATATTTTGGAAGATTCAGAGACAAAAGAGTTGGAATATGTAATAGTAAGAGAATTTTTAGTAGATTTAAAAAAGGAATTTGGGAGAGAAGATGTTAAGACAATAAAGGTAGTGGAGCTAAATAAAGTAGAATAAGAGAGCAAAATAATGGAGGAATTTGTATAGGAATTTAGAAGGACAGTGAGAGGTAGTAGATATGAGGGGAAGCTATTAGTAGAAGAATTCAAGAAAGGGATGAATGAAGTAATTTAGAGGAAACTAATAGAGGCAGAAAGACCTTCAAGAAGTATAGAACAGTAGTGGAAGAGGGCAGTGAATTTGAACAAACATTGGAGAAAGAGTAAGTAAGAAGAAAAAAGGTTAAGAGGAAGGAGAGAGACAGGAGCTCCAGCTCAAAGGCAGAATACAGAAGCACAATGGCAATAGATGTGACAGTTCTAAATATGGCTAAGAAGGTAGGATGTTCCTCAATAGTAAATGCTAGCAGGGCCTGCTCTAATGGAAGGAATAGAAAGAACAAACACAACTATGGTGAATCTGAGTCAATAGGCAGGGCCTGTATCTAGGCAAGACCTATACACTATGGATGTAGATTGATGAAAGAACTGTTACAGTTATAAGGGATTTGGACATTTGGTTAGAAACTGTAGGAATTGAGAGTTCATTAAGCAAGGAAAGATGATTGATTATGAGAATAATGGACAAAATGATTTAAATGGGGAAGAGAACCTGGTAGTTCTTAACTAGGACCTAATAATAACAATAGATTTGCAATACTCAATAGAGTAATAAACAATACATTCTGCTGCAACCTAAACAATGGGAACATGTTAGGAGAAGTAACAGTAAAGACTGGACTTGAAAGAATTGATACTGAAGAAGGAGTGATAGTGGAAGCATTGTTGGATAGTAGGGTGACAGAGTTAGTCATAAGTTCAGAGTTTGCTAGAAAGCAGGGATTTAAATTGAAGAAAATAGAAAGATCCATATATATGAGGAATGTGGATGGTTCTTTTAACAAAGAGGGATCTATTGAAAATAGAGTGGAGGTCAATATTTATTATCAGGGGCATAGAGAAAGAACAGAGATAGATGTGATTAGAGAACAGAAGTAGAGTACAATTTTGGGAATGCTATGGCTTGCATATCACAACCCTGAGATTAACTGGAGAACTGGAGAGGTAAAGATGACAAGGTGTCTAGAGGAGTATGGAAAGTAGTGGAGACTGAAGCAGGGAAAACTAGGGTGGCAAAAACAAAAACAAAAAGAGAAGAAAAAGGAAGAGAGAAAGAAATAAGAAAATGAAAGAGCAGACAAAGGAGGAAGAAAAGAAAAAGAAAGGCCAAAAAGAAAAGGACAATAGAAGTAAAGAAAGTGGCAGAAGAGTAGAAAATATAGGACAAAGAAGAAGAAGCAAAGAAGTTGGTACTAGAGTGTTTTCATAGGTGGATTCACATTTTTGTAAAGAAAGCAAGTGAGAGAATGCCAACAAGAAAGCTGTGGAATCATGTAATCAAGACAAAGAAAAGGTTTGTACTGAAGAAGAGAAGGGTATATCTGTTGTCAAGAGAAGAGAAGGGAGAGATATATGAGTTCATTGAAGAACAATTGAAGAAGGGGTATATCAGACTCTCAAATTTGCCTCAAATAGCACCTGTATTTTTTGTGGGGAAGAAGGATGGTAAGAAGAGAATGGTTCAAGACTATCAGTATTTAAATGAGTGGACTGTGAAAAATAATTACTCTTTACCTCTTATTTCAGACATTGTAGAAAATATAAGTACAAAGAAAGTATTTACTAGGTTAGATTTACAATAGGGTTATAATAATGTATGAATAAAGGAGGGAGATGAGTAGAAGGCAGTGTTCATGACTCCAGAAGGGTCATTTGAACTAACTGTAATGTTCTTTGGGCTTACAAATTCTCCAGTGATATTTCAAACAATGATGAATGAGATCCTTTGGAATTTGATCAACACTGGGGAAGTAGTGAGTTTCATTGATGACATTATAGTAGGAATAGAGAGAGAAGAAGAGCATGATAAAGTAGTAGAAGAGGTAGTAAAGAGGTTAGCAGAGAATAATTTATTTGTAAAAACAGAAAAATGTAAGTGGAAGATTAGGAAGGTAGAATTCTTAGGAGTGGTAATCCGACTGGAGGGGGTTAAGATGGAAGAAGGGAAGGTGGAAGGAGTTAAAGACATACAGAAGTTTTTTGGGCTAGAAAATTACTATTGATGGTTTATTAAAGATTTCACAACAATAGCTAAACCTTTATATGATCTAGTAAAGGAATATTAGAAGTGGGATTGGATATAAAAGCAAGAAGATGTGTTTAGAGAGTTGAAGGAGAGATTCACAAAAGAACTAGTGTTAGCAGTATCAGACTTAGACAAAATAATAAGAATGAAAGTTGACACATCAGATTATGCAATAAAAGGAGTGTTATCTATAGAATGTGAATATGGATGATAGAAACCAGTAGCTTTTCTTTCAAAATCTCTAAATGAGAAAGAAAGAAACTATGAGATATATAATAAAGAAATGTTAGTGATAATAAGGAGGTTGGAAAACTAGAGACATTTTCTGGAAGATACTAAGTTCAAGTTTGAGATCTAGACAGATCATAAGAACCTGGAATATTTTATAAAGGTATAAAAATTGAATAGGAGACAAGTTTGTCTATTGAGCACTTTATCTGTCAAGATTTGACTTCACTTTAAAGCATTCATCAGGAACAAAAATAGAAAAGGCAAATAGACTTAGTAGGAGACTAGACTGGAAAGTAGAAGTAGAGAATGATAATAATAATCAAACTTTAATTAAAGAACAATAGATTCATAGTTTAGTTGAAGTAGTAATGGAAAAACCTGAAGTAGATATATTAGGAAAAAAAATAGCTAGAGGTAAAGATAAAGAAATCTGGAGTTAAAGTATTGCAAGGGGACAAGTGGCAGATAGAGGAAGACTTGGTATTAAAGAAAGGAAAAATTTATATACTGAAGGATAAGGAGTTGAGGGTAGAAATAATCCAGTTGCATCATGATATACTGGTAGCTGGACATGGGAAAAGATAGAAGATGACAGAGTTAGTAACAAGGAATTACTAGTAGCCAGAAGTAATAAGAGATGTAGGGAAATATATGGAAGGATGTGATATGTGTCAGAGAATGAAAAATAGAACAGAAGCACTGGTATGGAAGTTGAAATTGAGTAAGATACTAGAGAAACTGTGGATACATGTCAGGTGCAGTTCACACTGGGGTGGAAGTCTGCAGAATGGACTCAGAGATGAGCAGACTTGTGGAATGATCTTGGCTTCAGCTTATATGTTGCACTGTCTGTCTGCCGCATGGTCGCAACTTCAGATGATGGGGAGAAGTCTGCAATGGAAGTGAGTGCTGATTGGTATGTTGCCATTGAACACCGGAGATTGAGTTCAATAAGAGTTTATCTTCATCAATTATCAGACTAGTGAATTACAGTGTAACTACTAGTTTTATATACAAATAGAAAGTATAGGAGATGCTTGGGATTTCAGTGGTAAAACTCCTATTATCTCAAGCAGAGGTTTTAGTGTTGAGACACTGACAGGAGTAACTCTGTCATGGAAGACTGAGTTGAATAGGAGTATCTCTGCCGTGGAAGGTGGAATACCTGGATGGTTGCAGCACCACTATGAGACGTGTTGCAAGAAAGGTGGGTTTGTATGATTTGGAGGTGGTTTCATCATGGAGATGTTATTTCTGGACGTGTGGACTTGCATATGACAATACATCTAATAGTAGATTTTATTATAAAGTTAGTAGCAGGAAAGGATGCAATCCTTATAGTCTGCAATATATTGTCCAAAATAATGCATTTTGTGTAACAACAGAAGAGACATCAGTGGAAGGGCTGGTGCTATTGTTTAGAGATAATATGTGAAAGTTGCATGGATTACTAGAGAGTATGGTATTGGACAAAGAATCATAGTTTGCAGCAGAGTTAACTAAGGAACTGAATAGAATGTTGGGAATCAAAACCAAATTGTCAATGTCTTTCCATTCACAAACAGATGGACAAATAGAATGAATGAACCAGAAGTTTGAATAGTCTCTCATATTTTTCATAGATTATATACAAAAGAACTGGCCAGAATGGCTAGCATTGGCAGAATTTGTAGTTAATAACAAAGTACATTCAGCAACCAAAGTATCTCTATTTATAACAAAATATAGTAGAGAATTAAGGATGAGAGCAGACATTAGAAGAAAAGAAAAAGTAGAAAAAGTAATGGAGTTTGCAGAGAGAATGAAGAAGATATAGGAGGAAGCAGAGATAGCACTAAGGAATGTATAGGAGAAAATAAAGTAACAAGCAGCCAGAAAGAAAGAAAGTGGAAGAATGGAAAGAAGGAAATAAAGTTGAGTATAAAAGACTTGGTGTTTAAGAAAAGACTAGAAAAGAAGCTAGTAGACCAATATGTTAGCCTATATTTCATTGACAAAGTAGTTTTTACTAATACAGTCAAGTTATGACTACCTACTTTGATAAGAATTTATAAATGTTAGTTAGATAGTATAATATAAAGAATAAATAGAGGGGCAGAAGGTAGAAGAAGTGAAACTAGTAGAAGTAGAAGAAGTCAAAGAATGGGAGATAGAAAAAATATTAAATAAAAGGAAAATATGAGAAGGAGTAAAATATTTAGTTCAAGGGAAGAGGTTTATAGCAGAACACAATATCTGAGAGAAGGAGAAGGATTTGGAAAATATGAAGAAGATAGTAGCTGAGTTTAAATGAAGAATGAATATAGAAGTAAGATGACAGGAGAAGTTAGAAATGGTGAAGAAAAGAGACTTTAGAGGAGAGAAGTTGCCAGGAAAGTACACAGCAAAAATGTTATATAGATGGGACAATGAAAAATTTAATGTAGAATATTTAAGAAAGTTGGAGAGGAACTAGTACAAATGGAAGTCAGTTTCTTCAGAGGAGAAACCTTGAAGAAGGGAATAATGTCAGAGTTGAAGACAATAGACTTTACTTTTTTCATTTTTCATTTTTCTCTTTTATTTTTATTTTATTTTCCATTTTATTTTTGGACTTAGGGTTAGAGTTAGTATAATATTGCACATAGCTGTTACAAACTGTCACTGTCACTGTCACTGTCACTGTCACAGTAACTGTTACATGAAATATTATAGAAGATTCTGAAACAAAATAATATCATATAATATATTTTATATATATTGATCTTAAGAAAAATATATGGTTCTTTAGAATAGATAAGCTAAGATTAGTATAGCATAGACTAGTAGTCTAGTATATATAAGGTAGACAAACTTGTACATGGAATTCTATCAAGTTCTCTTGTGTTAACCTAATACAATGTTAGAATTATGAAAGTTGAACACTAAGTATAAATAGCTGAGGTTTTTTTCCCATTAATAAGGTTCTGTTATGATTACTACTTTATGTTTAACAGATGTTTGCCTCATGTTTACTTTAACTTGGACATGTATTAGGGTTTGTTTCACTTTATGACTAATGATTACTATGTTATGTATATTTATCAGTCAGTGTCTCTGGTAGTAGTAAAGGCCTTTTTTGTCAAAGTTGAGAATAGTGGACTTAGTTTTTTTATTATCTCCTTTTCATTTCTATTTTATTTTCTTTTTGGTTCATTTCTCTATTTTTAGAATCTAGGGTTAGGATTAGAGTAATGATCAATCAGGATGTCACAGGTCACAAGAAGAAGAGAAGGATGTAAAAGATTCTAGAAAAAGTAATATTATACAATGTGTACAATATATGTTGGCCTTATTCTTTATATGTGGTACTTTAGGGTAGGGTGCACAGTAACTAGCACAGACCATGTGAATAGGTATATAAGGTAGACTACTTTGTAAAGAGCTCTCTATTGAGTTCTCTTGTGTTACTCTAATACAAGAGTTGTGCTTTCATCTAACTCAAAGGATTTAAGTTCATAATATTAGAACTTTATTTTCATTTCCTGGGACAGCTCAACATAGAGCCCTTTCTTTGCTTTACTCTCTTACCATCCTTGACTGAGGGATAACACAAGTCCTTTAGTCAAGAAGACATAGCCAAACCCTAGGCTTAAGGGGTATACCAACTAGGAGGGCGAATCCTAGTCATTTATTTTGTGTCAAAGCCCACTGGCACTTAGTAGATGTATCATCTTGTGTAGATGTGCTAGAATAGTTTTTTGCATAGAAGTCTTATGCTGCAGTGTTCCCTTGTAACCTGTACATGCAGAGGAATAATAGTCTGTTCTTAAAACAGCTATCTAGAGTAGAAAGTCCTTCTTAGGACAAAATTGTATACATTTTCATAGGGCAGTAGTCAGAAGTAGTCAGTAAAAATGGTATAGGTGGAACAAGAAGAGGGCCTACTATCACCTACCGAGATTTCAAGTTTAGAATACAAGTCAGAGACCTAGTCCAGCACAGAATTGGTCCTTTTGGCTTACCAGTCACCAGAACCCACCCTACTACCACTCACACCACCATCCTTAATGCCATCACCACCACCACAGTTATGAGTCAACATATATACTATCATCTGACAACAACAAGAGCAGTTGGCAGCAATGCAGGCACAGATACAAGCCCTAATTACAGGAGGAGCAGGAGCAGAAAGAGGAGTAACAGGGTCTAACATGGGACCTCAGATGGAGGTGGCCAAGCCATCAATTTTTAATGGGGAAGCAGAAAGAGTAGGAGGATTCATTACAGTATGCAGATTACATTTAAGGATAAAGATGAAAGAAGCAACAGTAGAGGAACAAGTTCAATAGATTCTCTCATATATATAGGGAGGATCAGCAAATGTGTGGAAGGAGAATATACTAGAAGATCTGGAGGTAGGAGAAGTAGAATACAAATCAGCAGGGGAATTTTTGACAGAATCAAAAAAGAAGTTTGGAGAAGGGGAAGAAGAATCAGTAAAAACAGCAGAGTTAAGGAAGCTGGAGCAAGGAGGGAGGACAATGGAGGAATTTGTGTAGGAGTTTAAGAGAGCAGCAAGGGAAAGTGGATATGAGAGATGACCGCTAGTAGAAGAATTCAAAAGAGGAATAAGTGGGGCAATCAGGAGGAAGTTAATAGAGGCTGAGAACCAACCTGGCTCCATTGAACAATGGTACAGAAGGGCAACAGCACTCGATAGAAACTAGAGGGAAAGCAAAAGAGAGGAGAGAAAACTAAAAGAAAAAGAGGAGAAGAAGACTCCAACACATTGGCAGCCTAAGGCGCCGATCAACAGAGAGTCAGAAGGGTAGGGTTTAGGGTATGATGTCAGAGCATATGTATAGGGTTAGGGTTAGGGTTAGTAGGAGACTAGAGATATAGCAACAGTAGGTACCTATGGGTTCTGTTCCAATGGAAGAGATAGAAAGAACAAACACAATAGTAGTTAGAGGACAAGGAATGGGGACTCCAAGGAGGAACCCCTATGCAATGGAGGTAGATGTCAAGTTCACAAACAGTGGACTGAGTTTTTCTCTATTTTACTTTTTATTTTTATTTCATTTTATTTTCTTATTTTTCTATTTTTAGAACATAGGATTAGGGTTGAGTCACAAGACGCAGAGAACAAAGTAGAAGAATCTAGAACAAATGACATCATACAACATGAATACCACATGTTGGCCTCATATACTACACATGGTTGTTTAGGGTAGGGTGCACAGTAGCAAGCATGGACCATTGGTAGTAGTATATAAGGTAGATTAGTTTGTAGAGAGATCTCTATTGAGTTCTCTTGTATTACTCAATACAAGAGTGGTTCTTTTGTCTTACTCTAAGGACTTAAGATCATAACAGTGGACTATAGGAGAAATTGTTATACATATGGAGGTTTTGGGCACATGGCCCATCACTGCAAAAATTGGGGAGGAGAAAGAGTAGTAGAAAGAAGGAGGTTGGAATATGAAAGAAGGAGAATTAAGGGAAATATTGAATATTTGAACCATTTAAAAGGGGTGGTGGAGAATCTAGAGTCTCTTGACTAGATTTTTATAACAAGTTTAATGTATTAGCCACAGAAATAGATGTTGTTACATCCAAACCAGAGAGAACTAAGAAAGAAGTAAGAAAGATAGAAGGAAGATCATTAAGAGAGGTAACAGTAAAAATAGGGCTGGAGAGGATAAATACACAAGAAGGAATAACAGTAGAAGCATTGTTAGACAGTGGGGCAACAAGGCTAGTTATGAGCTCAGAGTTTGCAAAAAAACAAGATTTTAAATTGAAGAAGATGGAGAGGCCGATGAATGTAAGAAATGTGGATGGGTCGCTGAACAAGGAAGGACCTATAGAGCATACGGTGAAAGTAAATATATATTATCAGGGTCATAGAAAGAGGACGGAGATTGATATGATAGGAGGACAGAAATGGATGGTGATTTTAGGGATGCTGTGGTTAGCACATCATAATCCAGAAATAGATTGGAAAACAGGGGAGGTAAAGATGATGAGATGTCTGGAAGAATGTGGGAAACAGTGGAAACCAATGCAAGGAAAATCAGGATGGAAAAAGCAGAAGGAGAAAGAAACAAAGGAAGAGGCAGGAAAGAAATGAGAGGAGAAAGGAAAACAAAAGGCTGAACATTTTTGCAGCTCTAAGTGCAAGATAACCCAGTCAAAGAAAAAGTGAAAAGGAAAGATAATAGAAGTAAAGAGAGTAGCAGAAAAATGGAAAATATGGGATAAAGAAGAGGAAGCAGCAAAGTCAGAAGCAGGAGCTAAGAAATTAGTATTCAAGAAATTTCATAAGTGGATAAAAGTATTCAGAAAGAAGCAGTCAGAAAGAATGCCAACAAGAAAGATCTGGGATCATGCCATTGACATGAAGGAGGGGTTCATGCTAAGGAAAGGAAAGGTGTATCTGTTGTCAAGAGAAGAAAGGGAGGAGGTTAGAGAGTTTATCAAGGAATAGCTAAGAAAAGGGTATATTAGACCCTTCAAGTTGTCTCAGATGGCACCAGGATTCTTTGTGGGAAAGAAGGATGGGAAGAAGAGAATGGTACAAGATTACCAACATCTGAATGAGTGGACAATATTGGAACCAAAAAGGTGTTTACAAAGATGGACTTGAGGTGAGGATATAACAACATGAGGATTAAGAAGGGAGACGAGTGGAAGGCTGTATTTACTACATCTGAAGGATCTTTTGAACCTACAGTAATGTTTTTTGGGTTAACAAACTTACCAGCTATGTTCCAGGCTATGATAAATGAGTTACTAAGAGACTTAATCAACACAGGAAAAGTAGCAGTGTTTATAGATGATGTAATAGTGGGAATAGAGGATGAAGAGGGACATGATGAATTGGTAGCAGAGATAGTAAAGAGATTGAAAGAGAATGATTTATATGTAAAACCAGAAAAATACAAGTGGAAGGTTAGAGAAGTGGGATTTTTGGGAGTAGTAATAGGTCTAGAGGGGATAAGGATAGAAGAAGAAAAGGTGAAAGGTGTTTTGGATTGGCTGACATCAAAGAGGGTCAAAGATGTACAGAAGTTTTTAGGATTGGCGAACTACTATCATTGACTTATTGAAGGCTTTGTATTGATAGCTAGGCCATTGTATGATATGGTGAGGAAGGATCAGAAGTGGAATTGGACTGAGAAGCAAGAAGGAGCATTTAGAGAGTTGAAAGAACAATTTACGAGAAAGCCGGTGTTAGCAATACTGGACTTAGATAAAAAAATAAGGATAGAAGTTGATGTATTGGACTATGTAACAGAAGGAGTTCTATCGATGGAAGGAGAAGATAGACTATGGAGGCTGGTAGCATTTCTCTCAAAATCCCTAAATAAAACCAAGAGAAATTATGAGATTTATGACAAAGAAATGTTGGTCATAATTAGAGGTTTAGAAAATTAGAGATATTTGTTGGAAGGTACACAATTTAAGTTTGAGATCTAGACAGATCATAAAAACTTGGAATACTTCATGAAGGTACAGAAGTTGAACTGTAGACAAGCTTGATGGGCTTTATACGATTTAACTTCACTCTGAAACATGTTTCAGGAACAAAAATGGGAAAGGCAGATGAACTTAATAGGAGACTGGACTAGAAAGTAGGCGTAGAAAAGGACAACAAGAATCAGGTATTTATTAAAGACAATTGGATTCGTAGTCTACAAGAAGTAGTAATAGAAGGACTAGAAGTAGAGATATTAGAAAAGATAAAAAAAGCTAGGAGTAAGGACAAAGATGTAGTTAAAGTAGTAGAAGAGATAAAGAAGGCTAAAGTAAAGGAGTTATGAGAAAAGGAGTGGCAGATAAAGGAAGATTTAGTATTGAAGGAAGGAAAAGTGTACATACCAAAGGATGAAGAGTTGAGAGCAGAAATTATCCAATAGTATCATGATGTACCAGTAGTAGGATATGGAGGAAGATAGAAAATGGTGGAATTAGTCACTAGGAATTATTGGTGGCCAGGAGTAACAAGAGACATAGGAAGATATGTAGAAGAGTGCAACTTATGTCAGAGAATGAAGAATAGGATGGAGGAATTGGCAGGAAAGCTGAAGCTGAGTGAGGTACCAGAAAAACCATGGACACATTTAATAGTAGACTTCATCATGAAGTTACCAGTAGTAGCTGGGAAGGATGCAATTTTGGTAGTCTGTGATTGGTTGTCAAAAATGACTCATTTTGTAGCAAATACAGAGAGGACGTCAGCAGAAGGATTAGTAAGGCTGTTTAGGAACAATGTGTGAAAATTACATAGGTTACTGGAGAGTGTAGTGTCAGATAGAGGGCCTCAGTTCGCAGTAGAGTTGACAAAAGAATTAAACAGGATGCTAGGAATAGAGACGAGGTTATCAACAGTGTTCTACCCACAGATGGATAGGCAGACAGAACAAATGAACCAAGAGTTAGAACAATACTTGAGATTTTTTGTAGATCATAGATAGAAAGATTGGCTGGAGTGGTTGGCGTCAGCAGAGTTTGTAGTGAATAACAAGATTCACATAGCAACCAAAGTTTTGCCTTTCATGGCAAACTATGGAAGAGAGTTATGGATGGGAACAGATATAAGAAAGAAAAGAAAGGTAGAGAAAACAACAGAGTTTGTGGAAAGAATGAGGAAGGTGCATGAGGAAGCAGGAGCAGCATTAAAGAAAGCACAGGAGGATATGAAGAGACAGGCAGATAAGAGGAGGAAAGAAATGGAAGATTGGAAAAAGGGAGATAGGATATCGTTAAGTACCAAAGATTTGGTGTTCAAAGAAAGACTGGCAAGGAAATTAGTAGATCATTATATGGAACTGTACACAATCGAAGAGGTAGTATCCACCAATACAGTCAAACTATGACTACCAACCTCAATAAGGATCCATCTAGTAGTGAATGTCAGTCAGATAGTATAATATAGGGAGTAAGTAGGAGAGTAGAAAAAGAAGGAAGGAAAACCAATAGAAGTGGGAGGTGGAAAAAATACTAAATAAAAGAAAAATAAGAGGAGGGGACAAGTATTTGGTGTGATGGAAGGGATTCACAGCAGAGTATAACACCTGGGAAAGGAAAGAAGATTTAGAAAATACAGAGGAAGCATTAAAGGAGTTTGAAGGGCGAATGAATGCAGAAGTGAGGAGGCAAGAAAAAATAGATGTGGCAGAGGAAAGAGATTTCAGAAGGGGAGAGTTACCAGAAAAGTTCATAGCAAGAATGTTATATAGATAGAACAATGGAAAATTTGAGGAGGAATACTTGAGAAAATTGGAGAGAAACTGGAATAGGTAGAAGAATGACAGGGAAGAAGGGAAGAAGAGAAAAGTAGAATTCAGAAATATTGGCAGCAGCTGTGCTGATTAACTTAAATTTGACATTTCTCCAGAGGAGAAATCTTGAGAGGGGGGTAATGTCAAAGTTGAGAACAGTGGACTTAGTTTTTTTATTATCTTCTTTTCATTCCTATTTTATTTTCTTTTTGACTCATTTCTCTATTTTTAGAATCTAGGGTTAGGATTAGAGTAATGATCAATGAGGATATCACAGGTCACAAGAAGAAGAGAAGAATGTAAAAGGTTCTAGAAGAAGTGATGTTATACAATGTAT
>Ga0157364_1002635_pt1 | contig 16876 bp, 6 predicted proteins | sample AttsexASBM2_FD_111476 | JGI IMG/M metagenome (GOLD analysis project Ga0157364, IMG submission 111476) | Fungus gardens microbial communities from leaf cutter ant in Ribeirão Preto, State of São Paulo, Brazil - Atta sexdens ASBM2 | ecosystem: Host-associated > Fungi > Mycelium > Unclassified ... | reverse complement strand
TAACTAATTATGTCACTACATTAATATACTTGTATCTCTACCAATACTTATTACTTTGAGACATATTATATATTGTTGTAAATGGATTGATAAGCACTTTCCAACGCAAGTTCAATCATGCAAATCCATTCAGCTGTTTATAAGAAATTAGCAGACAAAGCTTTTACAGCTACTGATGGCCTGATATCTCAGTCATTTGTTGTTGCTTTTGTACATCCCACATATGTGTGGATAGCCCTCATTTAGGGCTTTCCAGCATAGCTTAGTCTGTGAAAATTAGTCTACTGGTTGTAGAAATACAAGCTGAATGAAGTTTGTAACAAATCTACTCAGATTTGTCTTTAGTATTTTCATATCCTAGCCAGACTACCTTGTACAGAAGTTTGCATGCTCATTGGCAATTGATTTTGGAGTTTACTATTTGAGAAATTTTGTATTTGGGTTCCCCATCAATTATAACTGGAGTAGAAGCTAGCTGTATTCTCTCAGAAAAAGAGTTGGACATAGCAGGTTCGAGCATAGACAAATGGAAAACTAGATGGACAGAGTATATAGACTCTGGGAGATGGAAGGTAAATAATAGTGTATCAGGCTGAAAATGATTTCATAGAGTTTAAGATATTCTTTAGAGAGTTTCTTTAAAGACTGAGTAGTTCAAAAGAACTAAGCCTTGACAAAGACTTTATCACCTACTTTGAAATCAGGAGTGAGGGAACATTGTGCATCAGCATACTTCTGATAACATTATTGGGCTGCAGAAATTTCAGCTTTGAGAGTACTCTGTAACTCATTGAAATCTATGACAAAGTTGCAGGCTTAGAAGAAAGTAACATTACATTTAGGGTGAACAGTAATGTTCAGATAATATCCCTTATTAGCAAAGAATAGAGAGATACCAGTAGTAGCACTTAGAACATTATTGTAAGCAAACTCTGCAAGAAATAGAAGTTCAGACCAGTTGTCTTGCTAGTAGTTATAATATACACAGAGGTATTGCTTAAGAATCTGATTCATGCATTTGGTTTGTCTATCACCTTCAGGATAATAACCTGAAGTGAAGTGAAGCCACATGTCCAGAGCAGTATCTAAAGAATAAAAGAAGTTTGACACAAACTCTAAGCCTCTGTTAGAGATGATATGGGAAGAAATACTGTGTTTGGAGAACACATGAAGGACAAATAGATGTGCTAAGTCCATGGGCAGAGATAAAGATTGCCTGCTTGGTGAGCCAGTTGACTATGACTAAGATAATGTCAAATATGGAGAATGACAAAAGTTTCTTGATGAAGTCCATAGAAATGGAATTCCATAGTTGTTCAGGGATAGGAAGTTGTTTGAGAGATCTGTAAGGCTTATGATGTTGTGGCTTAGATTGCATACAAGTGACACAAGACTTATAGAATTGTTGTATGTTAGCATAGAGACTGGTTTAGAAATATCTATGGTGAACTAGTTCCAGTGTTTTGTTTTGACTATAATGTCTGACAAGGACATGATCATGATTATACTGGAGGACACATATGCAGAGGCTACTGGTGGATGGTACATAAATTCTGTTGTCAAAGAAGAGAAGACTGTTTGGGTCTATAGACTATTGGCTATCTGTAGAAATTTGTTTTGTAACAATTGGGTCACTAGAAAGAGCTGAAAGGATGTCTTGATATAAGATGTCCAGATTAACTATTATAACTACACAGAGAAAAGAAAAGAGGAGGACAGTAGCTCATATAGAGACCACAAGTTGTTGTTGAGTGAAGATTGGTTTGAAATTGTGAGAGTTGACTGTGGCATAGCTAGTATTCCTCTCTTTAGAATAGATGTCTCACTGCCTAGTGAGAGTGTCTGGTTTGGTGCTAAGATAACCAGGATGGAACCTAATGACAAGGTTGAACTGAGAAAAGTACTCAGACCACCACACTTGTCTCTAAATCAATACCTTGGTAGTGGAAAAATACTCAAGGTTTTTATAGTCTATAACAACATCAATGGGATAGGCTGGACCTTCTAGATAGTGTTGCCAAATTTTGAAGGCTTCAAAAGTGGCAAGTAGTTTCTTGTTATATATATTGTAGTTTAACTCTGTTGCAGTAAAAGTATAGAAGTGAAAGGTAACTGGATAGACTTCATTTTTTTCATTAACAATAGAAAGAATTGCAGTAAGAACATAGTCTGAAGCATCAGTTTCCACAATGAGTTGAGCATTAGGAATCCAATAAGTAAGAATAAGAGCAGAGGCAAATGTCTTCTTGAGAGAGTTAAAAGCATCATAATAAGAAAAGTCAAATTTTCATAAAATGTCCTTCTAGGTGAAGCATATCAATGAAATGACAATGTCCAAATAGTTAAAGATGAACTAGTAATAGAAATTAGCAAAATCTAAGAAGGATTAAATATTCTTAACTTTCTTGGGCTCCAGCCAGTCTTGAATAATCTTGACTTTGTTGTCGGACATAGTAAAGCCAGAAGAAGAAAGAATATATCCTAGATACTCTACCAACTCAGAGTAAAATTCATATTTCTCTACTTTAGTATAAAGACTAGCCTTGTAGAGACACTTGAGTACTTTCTTAACATTCCAGTTGTCAAGATCACAAAAAGTAGACTTAGTTTCTTTTTATTTTCTTTCTCATTTTTATTTTCTTTTTGATTTATTTTTTATTTTTAGAACTCTGGGGTTAGGGATGGAAGTGATCTGTCACATCTGTCACATCTGTCACATCTGATGGTGTGGTCACAACATTGATCACAGAACTTAAGAGAAGAGAGTAGAAGGCTTTGAAACAAAATAACATTATACAACATGGACACTACATGTTGGCCTCATGCTTTACATATGGCCATTTAGGGTAGGGTGCACAGTAGATAGCACAGACCATCTGTACAAGTATATAAGATAGTCTATTTTGTAAAGAGCTCTCCATCAAGTTCTCTTATATTATCCAATATAAGGTTACCTCATAATCTAACTCTAAGGGTTTTGAGTTATAACACCAGTGATGTTTGAACATGTTATTTGAGTATATCATTTAGATAGATCATAATACAAATATCCAAAAGATCAGAGAAAATTTTGTTCATGAATTACTGAAAGACTACAGGATCATTGATAAAACCAAAGGATATTACAGACTACTCAAATGATCTATAATGTGTTTTAAAAACAGTCTTCTATTCATCACTATTGGCAATGTGAACCAAATAGTAAGCATGGTAAAGATCTATCTTTGAATAAACTCAAACTTTGCAAGGTGAGTCCAGTAGATTGGAGATGAATGAGAATGGATAGTAATCCTTTTTGGAAATACAGTTAAGACTGTAGAAAACAACACAGAGGCATAGTAAACTATCTTTCTTGACAAATAAGACTGGTATACTATGTGGAAAGGAAGTTGGTCCAATAAAACCCATATCAAGGTTTTCCTTAATAAATTCCTTGAGAGCCTCTTGTTTAGATGCTAAAAGAGAGTATATAGGACCAACTGGAGGTTGAGCACCTTCCAGATTGATTTGGAGATTATAAAGATAATAAGAAGCGAGGACTTTAGCTTTAGTTTTGCTAAAAACATCAGCAAATTCATGATATTCAGAAGGGATGTTGGAAATATCAGGAGCTTCTACAAGTCTTGTGGAGTTGGCCTAAATTGTCAAACTTATAAAGTTTAGACCTAAGTTTCTTTTAATTTTCTTTTAATTTTAATTTTCTTTTAGTTTCTATTTTGGAAACTAAGGTTATGGTTTAGTGTGATATAACAGTCACATGATCAAATTAATGGTCACAAGTCATGTAGTAACAAGAGAAAGATATAGAAGATTTTGAAAAGATAATGTTATATAACATATTAACCTTAAGACAAATATATAATCATTTAGAGTAGGCTAAAGTAATAGTGCACAGACCAGTAGTCTGAGATATATTAGATAGACAATCCTGTACAGAGTTCCCTATCAAGTTCTTTTGTGTTAACCCTAATACAAGATTCTATTCATTAATCAACTCTAAGGTCTTTGAGTTGTAATATGAATATTCAAAGAGCAAATACAGAGTTCAAAATTACTAGAGCCTAAAAGTTTTGATACTTGTAAGAATGTCACAGCACCAATGATAGTGATGTTAGGTTGCTCAGAGATAAACAGAGATCTCAGATACAAGTATAGAACCTACAGAATCTGATGATTACAAAGAGATATCAAGAGATGACAGAAATGCCAATGGTATGTTTGCCATAATGCAAGAGAGAGCAAGATTTTCCTGCAAAAATGAATAGAAGTTTATCAATATATTTGCCTAGTCAATTAGTGGATTGTATCAGACAAGCCAGTTATATCCAAGGACCACAAAGCAGGAAGAATCAAGTGAAGTGATATAGAAGTTCAGATTCATACAATCACTGGTGGGAAAAATTATGGGCAAGTTAGCAGTTTCAGAGATAATGCTGTTTGATGAACCATCAAACAAGCAAAAGGCAACTAGAGGAGATGTCTTTAGGTGGTGAATATCCACAAATTTTGAGTCTACAAAGCAATAAGTAGACCTAGAGTTGATAAGAACTCAGAATGGGATTTTATTAAGGTAATCCTGACCAAGGATCAAGAGAAAAGTAAGGGAGACAAAGAGTAAATAAGGATTAGAAAGAGCAGATGCATTGAGTCAGATGGAACTTGTTACTGTATAGGGAAGTTCAACACAGCTGTCAGTCTATGTGGAGTTCTGGAAGTTGCTCTCTATTTTTCTGAGGGTTTTTCAAAAGCAGTTACTAAAGCACTACAGCCCTTGGGAGTAACTATGGTCTGCTTCTTAGGACAAGAGTCTAACTTGTAGTCTTCTGTACCACAATAGAAGCACAAGTTGTTTTCAAGACACTTCTTGTGCTTGTTACTAGTTAGCTTGCCATTGTTGGCCAGCTTAGAAGAGAGGTCTACTTATAGAAAATTAAACAGAGAACAAAGATGGTTTAGAAAAGAATGTCTTAGCAGATGAGGCCACTAGAGATATATTTGCCTTGTTTTGGGGGGCTATGGCATTACTAGTAGTAGAAGCTTTCCCTTATTTCTAGGAGTGAGACTTAAAAGCCTCTTTTTCTGCCTGCCTGGTACAGTGGCATTTGCAGTTATATTCTCAGTAGTGGTAATCTATATTCATTGCTAAAGTGTATTTATCTTGGAATAAGGTAGATTTTCCTTATTCTCAGATGAAATAGGATCCTGGATCTGATTTGGGAGACCCTGGTAATAGTGGTAGCACAGAACACTATTTCTCCAACCTAATTAGGAGACATAGCATATGAAATCTATGTTGTAGGTGGAAATCTTGTTGCCAGGCTTCACATGGAGATTATCCAGTATATTGGCTACTTCACCAATGAGGTCTAAGAAACCAAAATTTCAACATAGCTCATTAACAAAAAGGTTCTAATTGGAGAGCCAGTCTTGCAGAATATCCTAGTCTTTCTAGTTGAGGCCCACCTCAAACCAGTCCTAGGCTACTTCAGTGAGGTAGGTTATTGCAAAGTTGATTTTTGCAATGTCCATGTCAAATTTCATTAGATTAGTGCAGAAGTAAAGATAATATTAGAATAAGAAATTATTGAGCTTATCAGGCTCAGTGCTGCTGAAGGTGTTAGAGATGTAGACTTTAGTTTCCCTTGAATTAGTATTGGGACCAGGAGTCTGATTAGCATTAAGTATGTTAGCAAGTCAACCAAGTACATCAGCCAACTATTCATTAGTATTATCACTCCAACAGAATTTTAATCATGGGCATGTAGAAGAAGTAAATTTATTAACTGTTAAACTAGTAATAGGATTAATGGCAGGAGTATTCTCCCAATTAGGATTATTGTCCACAGGGATGATTACTTGAGCCAGAGATAGGTGAAGCTGTCTGGTCAGATTAAATGGTACTAGATGGAGATCTTAGAGATGATCAGCCTTTTTAATAAATTTGTCTTGAACATTATAAAGCATTTGGCAGATAAGTGAGGTGATCACTGAAATACAAAATAGTATTGAAAGATATCCCAAGCAATGGGACTGAAGTTGACATTGAAGAATTATAGTGAGAAGAAGCTATCTGGGCTTTGAAGTGCAAAGTTGTTTTACAGATAGGACTGCAATAGAGAATTTAGTAGATAGAACTGCTCAGAAGTAATAGTAGACTTGGGAGTCTGATAATACTATTAGGCATGGTTTACACTAGGAGTAAAAGTCTGCAAGGTGGACTTAGTGATGTGCAAACTTATGGAACAACCTTAGCTTCAGCTTATGTGCTGTGTTATCTATCTGCCATGTGATCACAACTTCAGATAAAAGGAAAAAGTCCAAGATAGGAGTGAGTGCTGATTGGTATGTCACCATTGAATACCAGAGCTCAAGTTCAATAAGAATTATCTTTGTCAATTATTAAACTAGCAAATTATAGTATAATCACTAGTCTTATATACAAGAACTATCTATAGGAGATGCTTGGGATTTCAGTGGTATAGCCTCTATTGCCCCAAGTGGAGGTTTCAGTGGTGGAACACTAATAGGAGTATAACTCTGCTATGAAAGACCAAGTTGAATAGGAGTATTCCTGTTATAGAAGACAGAATATCTGAATTGTTGTATCACTGCCACAAGGGCATATTGCAAGGAAGGCAGACTTGTAGATTAGATGTTGATAAGACAGTATCACTGTAAGAATGTATTTTCCAGATGGATGAACTTGGCATATAACACATTTCTGGCTTGGTCAGCACTATCTTTCCAGATTGGAATGTATTCTAGAGTACTTAACATAGTAGCCACCCCTAGGAGACCTTATTTTGTTCTCTTAGGTTTCTCTTGGAGATGAGTCTTTGTCTGTTGTATTATGTAAGAAATAGACTTAAGTTTCCCCTAGAGTGAACTCTGTGAATTTCACAGACTTTCATCAGTCATCCTAACAAATAGCATATAATATACATGGCCTTTAGGTTAAGCCAAAGCTCATGTAGTATAAACCATTAGTTTAGTGTATATGAGATAGATATATTGTACTAGAAACTCTATTGAGTTCTCTTATGTTAACCTAATACAAGATTTCTTTGTTGACTTAACTCTAAGTCTTTAATTATAACACTATACTAATATCCTGCCATAATAATGTTGGACTCTGTTTATCTCCTTATGACTATTGACACTTTTTTTAGCTACTGACAAATAAGCTTTCACTATCTGGCAACATTACACTAGGATTTTTAACCATATAGCTTCATTATTCTGTAGCTAGGTTACTAAATATTTTATCTAATGTTTTGTTTGATTGGTATAAATTCTTAGATACTTAAAGTAACTGTCATCTCTAAGAAACACCATCCTGTTCTCTTTGAAGTCATAATTCCCACTGCATCACTGCAGTCTTCTTTTAGTTGCTCTAATACTTAGTATCTAAGAAGAGGTCAGTAAAGAAGTTAATAGAACAATATGTTAGCTCTTATATGATAAAAGAAGTGATATTTGTAAGAAAATCTGCTTCTGACCTTACTAAATTCTACAGTGTTTTTACTCCTATCAGCCTATACCTTACCTCTACTGAATTTCACAGTCTTTTTTAAGTAACCCTACTTGTTATGGTGTGCTTAGACACTAACATTTTTCTTTTCCTTTTATCTATCTTTCTTGATTTAATATTTTTTTCTTTTGATTTTGATGATGAAGAGGCATGTGACTGTGGTCACATGACATGTCACATGATGTGAGGTCATAGGCCTAGACTCTGAGAGAAAGAACTAGAAGGATAATATCAAGATATATGTTAATAGCATGTTTACCTTATGGTTGATACATAGATATTAGGGTATGATTATTTATTACTAGCATAGACCATATATCTATTGTATAAATAGGGTAGCAGTACATTGGGGACTTCTTGTTGAGTTCTCTTGTAATACTTACTTGATATCTACCTTGAGATTTATTGCTTGTGTTGCTATTGGTTTTTTGACTAGTAGTTGCTACAACACTACTGATCCCCACTAAATCCTGCAAGCCTATTATCAATCTCTGCTCTTAAGTACATCTACTATATATTTTTTTCTTCCTCTTTCAGTAGAGTTCTAGGTATTTCTATTGGAGTTTCTGACTATCTAGCCATTATTATTCTTCTCTTATGTCAGTGATGTTCTGCTAGATTAGAATAAACTCTATTAGTATTTAGGATAGCTACCACCTTCAGGAGTCTTTATTCTGTTTTCTTAGAATCTCCTAGATATGTACACTACTTGTACTTATTTGTTATACCAATAAACTTAGAACTTCCTAGAGACTATTAAAGTCTGCAAAACTCTACAGACCCTGCTAGTTATCAGTAAGATATAGAGAACTAGCCAAGAAACAGAGAGTAGGAGAACTAAAACCAGTGGAGATATATATAAAGAAGAAGTGTTAGATGTGGTTCATACTTGAAGGTGAAAGTCCATGGAGTTGGCTTGGAAATTCACAGAGTATAAAAACTCCATGCAATAAACTTGATAATGTGAACTTATCAAAATGACCTTAGCCTCAAATTATGTGTTGTGCCTCCTACAAGCCATATAGTTACAATTTCAGAGAATGGCCTTGTAAAAAGTTATAAGGAAAGGAGTTAAGTGTGTCATCATTAACACTGGAGATTTAGTGTTAACTTTAGTTAATTATCAGGCTAGCTATTACAAAGTAATCACCAGCCTTAAATATATAAAGTAGCAAAAGGAGTAATTAAAACAGATCTCCAAGTGAGTGTTTTACACTAAATAGGAGTTTAGATTGGAAAGAAGAAAACTTCATGTAAAGTTCAAGTAATTTTGCAGAGTTTGAAGAAGATAATTTGTTTCAGACATATTTCAAAGTTTGGGATATAATATGAGATTAAATACTCAAGCTGTAGAGTTGACTTACAAGACTAGTGAGAATGTTGTTTATTGAAACTTTTGAGACATACTAATACTTGGCTACTTCTATCAGATAGTATTAAAAGAGTTCTAGAGCTATTTTGTGTTAACAAAGTTCATAGAATGATCACTTAGCATAAATATTGTTTAAGAAATGAGAAATAAAGAAAAAGATCAAAATATTAGACAGGTAACTCACAACTATTAGACCAAAATCCTTTGAAGTTATAGAGACAATATTCTGCTCTACTATTAGAATGACTAGGTAAAGTCCATAGAGTTTAATGCTCCCAAAAGAATATAAGTTGTATTATTTTAACTAGGTATAAGCAGTGTTTACCTCTAGGAGAAACCTAAGAGAACAAGTGTTATGACTTAAGCTCTTGAGTAAAGACAAAAGATGTCTTTTATATTGAGTAACACAAAAGAACTCAATAGAGTTTTAAGTACAAGATAGTCTACCTTATATACTACAGATTGTAGTCTGTGCATACACTAGAACTAACCTACCTTAAAGTATATATGCTTTTCATAAGGCCAACAAATTATTATCATACTATATAACATCACTTATTCCAGAACCTTCTGCATCTTTCTTTGTGTCATGTGATTGTGTAATCATCTATGTCCAAAATAAAGAAATATAAAAAATGAGAAATAAGGTAAATAAAAAAATAAAAAATAAAAATAAAATAGAAAGAAAATAAAAACAAAACTAAGTCTACTACTCACAACTCTGACAACAAGATCTCTTAAAGGCAGAAGCTATTCTAAATACTACAGAGTACATTCTAATCTAACAAAACAGTACTGACATGACCAAGGAATAATTTTGTCTAGATAGTTAGAAACTCTAATAGAAGTATCTAGAATATTAGCTAACAAAGAAAAGAAGTTTATGGTAATGACAGATAGGACAGGACTATGATGGTATACAAGACTGTACTTCAATGGTAGGAAGTAGTAGAGTTGGCTTAGTAAACTCTATGGAATTAATAATAAAATAGTGTTCAAAGTTTATAGTCTAAGGAGAATAGTAAATTCTATAGGCTTTGTAATGGCAATATTTGGGTGTTGAAATTGGATAAAAGAACTGATCTTTTTACAAGTCCTTATTTACCATCTAATATCTCATCTATTGCTAGTTATTTATATTTGTCATCTATATTATCCCAAACTTACTGTCTGCTGTCTGCTTACCTTCCATCATTGTTTAGTAAGCTTCTACCATTCTTTAAGTCTATCATTCCAGAGAGTTCTATAATTCCTGGCTATCCCTAGTCATATTAGTACAATCATTCTGTAGTTATATCAAAAATATTTCTTTTGATTAGTATGGACTACTAGAGTACTTAGGATAATTTTTACCTTTAGAAAACCTTATTTAGGTCTGATCAATAGATAAGTTATATACCTAGTAAATGTTAAACAATACACTTAGATTCTTTCTGGAATTTTTGAGTATCTTTTGTACTTCTGTTTAATTATTTTAACTGTTAGGGAAACTAGGCAGAAATATGAGGTTTGTGTTTCAAGCTCCAGAAAAACCTAAGTATATTGACCAAATACACTAAAAACACAACTTACCTCCAGAAATATCTAAGAAAATAGAATAGGATTTCTAAAGACAATGTTATAAACTAAGAGACTTCTATTTTCTAACTTCCAGTTAGAACTCTAACCATACTTAGGTATACTTCTACATCTATGCTTGTTTGCATATAGATTAGCCTCTTATATTTTATATCCTAGCAACTCATTATTTAGACTTCTAGTTATCTTACATCCTAGAAATCATCTCTATAACATCTTCTTAGTTATTTCCTATACTACTATTTTCTAGCTACAGTTTTAACTATAGACTTAGTATTTAAGACTAAGTAAATACTCTATAATACTCAGTCTAGAAATCAACTATGATTCAACTAAGATCCAACTAAAGATCTCCTAACAACTTCTCACACTTCTCTAACTAAGCTATTAGTTAGTCTACCCTAATACCTTGTCATTCAAAATTATAACCACATAACAGACAGTAGGCACAATACATAAGTTAAGACCAAAGTCATTATCTGGAATCATATTACCAATCTGTGGATAAGCTTCCAAGCTTGATCCACAATCTAGATACTTGCTCAATCTCACAGGTATCCATATCTGTTCCCAGATAAGTTTCCATACTTGATCTAACCTCTTTCTTATGTGATTGATTGTAAATATCTGCTTGAAGTGAGTTCCATCTGTCTAACAACACATTGACAGACAACAACTATTCTATATACCTAGACTTTATATTCTAATCTTCCAGATCAGCTGAAACAAGTGAAATAACAGCACATATAGTATGTATTAGAACAACTAGGAAAAGTTTATTGAGTATGAGTTTACAATATCTCTAGAAAAACCTAAGTATATTAGCTATATATTTAGACAATATAACTTACCTTTAGAAGAATATAAAAGAATAGAGTAAGGTTTCTAGAAGTAATAGACATTCTATATACCTATGTTATACATTCCAATCTTCTAGATCAGCTGTTATATATCAAGTCCATCCATTCCAAAAACACATCCTCATAGTGATAATGCAACAATTCAGGTATCCAGTCTTCTATAACAGAGATACTCCTATCAAATTTGGCCTTCTATAGTAGCATTTCCCTATCTAACCCTTTTATTATTTTATTACCAAAACCTCTGCTCAGTGCTATGTACTGAAATCCCTTAGTATTTCCTATAAATCTGACTTATATATAGAATTAGTAGTTACACTGTAATTTGCTAGTCTGATAATTAATGAAGATAAGCTCCTCTTGAACTCTATTCTTAGTATTCAACAGTAATATACTAATATCAGTACTCACTCTTACTTTGAAATCCATCCAATTCTCTGAAATTGTGACCATATAACTGACAGATGGCATAGTATATAAGCTAAAGCTAAGGTCATTCTAACAAGTCTATATCATCAAGCTTCTAACACATAGTTTTACATACTCTATATATTCCTTAGCCAATCCTATAGACTTTTACCCTTTGATGTAAACCATGCCTAACATCAGCTTACTTCATGAAAAAATGATAAGAACAGCATGACTAGGAATATTTATAATAGAAACATTTAGAATATCAGCCTAGAAAGAAAGTAAAGTTACCATTAGCAACTGATGTAAAGAACAGTAATAATAAACAGTATTGGACTTGGTAAAGATCAGTAATGGAAAGCAGTAGAGTATTATATGCAAGTCCACTCATCTGGAAATTATATCCCTGCAGTGATATCATCTCCCAATTGTACAAGCCTGCCTTCCATGGCAGTCATCTTTCTTGCAACATGCCTTATGGTGGTACTGCAACCATTCAGATATTTCATCTTCTATAGTAGAAATACTCCTATTTGACTTGGTTTTCTATGACAGAGTTACTCCTGTCAGTGTTTCAACACTGAAACCTCTGCTCAGGGTAATAGGAGCTATACCACTGAAACTCTAAGTATGTTATAACTTAAAATCCTTAGAGTTGGTGTTGTGGCAACCACTTATCCCAAGAACAAATAATCTCACTAACGAGTAAACCTCAAAGTGGAAGTATAATGTGGGAATTCACAAGAGAACTTGACAAGGAGCCTCTTCTTAATTAGAATACTATTTATACAAAAGGTTCATGGTCCGTGCTACTAATAAATAACCCTGCCCTTATGTCCTACTCAAGGCCACCATGTGTACTCCAGGTGCTCTGATGTCATCTTCCAGATCTTTCCATCAAGTTCTAGGCTTTATGATGTCACATGATGTGACATGTCATGTGACTTCCTTGTCACATGCCTTCTTCATTGTCCTAAAAGAAAAAGAAATATAAAATCAAAAGAAAAATAGATAAAAGAAAAATAAAATGTTAGGTCCAAAGCGTTCCATAACAGTTGGGTTAAGAAGTGACCTTGTATTAGGTAACACAAGAGAACTTGATAGAGAACTCTTCCACAAACTAGTCTACCTTATATAGTCCTACAGATGGTCCATGCTAACTACTGTGTACCCTACCCTAAACAACCATGTGTAGTCCATGAGGCCAACATGTGGTGTTCATGTTGTATGACGTCATCTGTTCTCAAATCTTCTACTAAATTCTTCCAAGTCTCGTAATCTGTCTTGTGACTACTCCCTCAGGTTGTGACTGGTGTGACAGCGTGACCAATCAACCCTAACCCTAGTTGTTCTAAAAATAGAAAAATAAAAAAATAAAATAGAATGAAAATAAAAATGAAGAGTAAAATGGAGGAACTAAGTCCACCGTTTGTGAACTTGACAAAGTATCTCTTATAGTAGGAACTCATATATAAGACTAGTAGTTACACTGACATTCATTAGTCTGATAATCAATGAAGATAACTTCTTATTGAACTCAATCTCTGGTATTCAATGGCGACACACCAAATTAGTACTTACTCCCATCTTGGACTTTTTTCTATTCTCTGAAATTGTGACTATGCAGCAGACAGATGGCACAGCACATAAGCTGAAGCCAAGGTTGTTCCACAAGTCTGCACATCTCCAAGTCCATCTTGCAGACTTTCACCCTGGTGTAAACCACACCTGATATAGAGTCAACTAAATAAACCCCATAAAGTTAGTAATATTTGGCATTCTGGAGGTGAAGAGAAATCTGTGACCTTTGGCAGTGGTGTAAGAATCAAAGAATAGGTTCTCTTACAATATGATCAAAAAATATCAAAATAATAGCAGAACCCTTAGTATAGAGAGTTATTTGATATCTAGTCTCATAGAGTTATATATAAATGACAACTTGAGAATAGGTAGAGTTTAGAGCTGTAAGTGTAAAGTAGTTGGTTCATTACATCTACTTCCCCTTTCAGATTGCTATAGCTCAAAGAAAGAAGTACTAGTCAAAACTTGATTCTGAAAAAGTTAGAGCTTAGAGATTCAGCTAGTGGAACTTAGCCACTCTGTTCATTATGAATATATCTAAAACATTTTCCCAATAGTTTGCTTCTTGCCTGAATTCTTTCTATTTGACTAAGTACTAATATCTCTTGCAGTACTAGTAGTTGTCCAGAATCTTCTCAACCTCCTATTCTTCTTCTCCATCAGTAATAGTAGGATACAGAGAGAACTTTGAGCATCTTTTAGATATTGTGTCCTTAAATACAGCAGTCAACTTGATAATATTGAATACTAAATATAGTTTGTATAAAGTAGGTGAAAGTTTCAGATAATATGACATAGATCTGACTTATTTCTCTACTACATAAAGTCTAAGATGTCAGTGTAACAATCTAGCTGAAAGACATGTAATGTAGATATTTAAAGCATTGAGAAACATATTATCACCAGGTTTGAAAACATAAGCAGAGATACATTACTAGTTATGATACTTTGTCATGTTATTTTAGATCATAAGCTTTATCTCTTCAAGTACTAACTTTATTCACTTTATGAACTTCATAATACTCTCAAGCTTTAACTCTTTCCAATGCAGTTCAAAACCTACTTTAGAGAGACAAATAGTATCTAAGAAGAATAGAATTTGTTGAGTAACTATATGAATACAATTGTTATGCTAGAATTCTGCTAATAGCAATAAGTCATACTAGTCACTCTGTTTATTCACAAAAAACTAGAGATATTAGTCAAGCTCTTAGTTAATGCATTCTGTCTATCCATCTGACTATAGATGTTATGCTATTGATGATATAATTTCAATCCCAAGCATACAACATAATTACTTGGTAAGAAGAGCTATAAACTAGGAACCTCAATCCAAGACCACATAAATAGAAAGACTATGTAACTTCTGTACATAATGTAGAAAGAGTCTTATAACATCCTTTACAGTAACAGTAGTATAGGTTAGAATAAAATATTTTATCTTGGTCATTGAATCTACTACAGTAATCACTGTGTTGAACTTTGCAAACTCTAGAAGTTCCACAATAAAGTCAATATTTATGATCTTCCATCTTTTATTCTGTATAACCAGTGGGTTTAGCTCTCCAAGAAATAGATATTGGATGGACTTAGTTCTTATACAAAGATCATAAGTACTAACATACTAGCCAACATATATTGAAATTTAGAGCCACTAGTAATTCTGAGATATGTTATGACTCAAAGATCTTAGAGTGAATCAATGAATAAAACCTTGTATTGGGTTAACACAAGAGAACTCAATAGAGAACTCTTTACAGGATTGTCTACCTTTTATACTAAAGGCACATGGTCTGTGCTATGCACTTCTAGCCTATCCTAAACAGCTATGTGTATATCTCAAGGCCAACATATATTGTATACATTGTATGACATCATTTTTCCAGTGCCTTCTATACCTTTCTTCTTGTGTCACATAAATAACCCTAACTCTAAGTTCTATAAATAGAAAAATACGAAAATAAATATAAAATAAAATAAAAATAAAAAAGAAAATGAGAAAAAACTAAGTTTACACTTTTCATTCTTAACAAGATACCAATTCCAGTGTTTTCACCTACCAGTATATCCAGCTATCCTTGAGTCATGATAGAGTGAGACTATTTATTAATATAGATCTAAGGAACATATATCTTACCACAAAGAAGAAGAAGTCTATCACTTTCTGACCACTCTAAGAAATATAGAGACCTTGTTGAAGACTATTGGAGTTTGTGTTTAGCTTTGGCCACTCAGTCCTCTTACTTTGTAAGACAAGTACCATATCAGATATCTATTAGGAAAGGCTTTTCTTCACTTTCAACAGCTATATCTTTCAGGACTCAAACTGTTAAGAACTCCAACTTTATGAGCACAACATCTTGATTGTCTTGAGGACCAGTGTTGTAATCTAATCTCTGAAACAGTGTATCTAACTTACTCATAGTCCTTTCTACTTAATAATAGAGTAGAAAATCAAACTGTACCAGATACAAAGACTACTATATTTATCTTCAGTTGAGTCTTTTGCTATCATGAAGTACTCTAAGTTCTTATGATCCATTCAAATTTTGACTAAAGTTTTGGATTGCTCAAGAAAGTGACACTACTCTTCCAGAGCTCTAATAATTATTAGTATCTTATCATTAATCTTGTAGTCACACTCAACAGAAGAGAAAGACTTACTAAGGAAATCAACTGAATACTACTTGCTATCCTTCTTAGATTCTTGAGTGAGTCTGTTCCTATTATAAAGTCCAAGCTATCCACTTGTATTCAAAATAGATCAAAGGTATTAGAAGAGAACAAGTGTAGAGGTTATAGCTATCTTGAGTGCATCAAATACCTCTTGTTCTTTAGCATTCTAGGTTTAAATACTAATGCTTTTTGTGACATTGAAAATAAGTGGGCAATATCTAAAAATTTATAAATAAATCTTTGGTAAGAGTTAGCAAATACAAGGAGAAATATCTATGAGTTAGTTCATATCTTTGAAACAGGCTAGTTACAAGCTCCAGCCACCTTTACTGGGTTCATCTTAAATTAGTTCTTTGAAATTACTAAATCTAAGTGTTGTAGCAACCACTCACCGGAACAGCACTTGTAGTTTGCTTACTTCAGCAAAGCTCTCAGTTAGCTATCTAGTAGTGGAGATTACAAGAGAACTCGACAAGAAGCCCTTGCTGTATTGATTCTCTATATATATTACAGGCTCCTGGTCCATGCTACAACAATAATTACCTGCCCTTATGTCCATGCATCGTCCTCATATCTTATTACTCCTTCACATGTGTTTTCCTTAAGGCCACCATGCTTCCTATATGTGTCCTGACATCATACTCTTAATCTCCACTATACATGTGTACATCATGAGAAACTCATGTCCCTTGACATTACTCCTAACCTTAACTTCTATCTAGACTCCTTCCAATCCTTCTAGACTGCTCTAGACTCTATCACATGACTTCCAGGTCACATGCCTATCTCCTATCTCTCTTCCATTGTAGACTAATAATTATAATACTTAACCCTAACCTTAGTCCAAGTCTATCCACACTCTCATAC
>Ga0157364_1002634_pt1 | contig 16877 bp, 9 predicted proteins | sample AttsexASBM2_FD_111476 | JGI IMG/M metagenome (GOLD analysis project Ga0157364, IMG submission 111476) | Fungus gardens microbial communities from leaf cutter ant in Ribeirão Preto, State of São Paulo, Brazil - Atta sexdens ASBM2 | ecosystem: Host-associated > Fungi > Mycelium > Unclassified ... | reverse complement strand
CTAATGGACTGCAGGACAGAAAAGTTTTGTATCAGCCTAAGATTACAGAGAGCTACGAGAACAAAGAGAGTTAACAATTTTTCACAATCGTTATCTCAATGCGGATAAAATCTAGACTTTAAATATGTGATTACGTGAAGCTTTCTCTCTCTCTCTCTCTCTCTCTCTCTCTCTCTCTCTCTCTCCCCCCCTTCCCCCCTCTCTCTTTCTCTTTGTCGAAAGAGGTTAAATCGCACGCGCGAGAGAACTCTTTATTAATTTAGAGGATATTCATTTAGCATTGTACATATATGTAGCTAGCGAGCTCTCATTTATGAATCTCGTCTATTATGTATTTACAGCTACCGGCTAGCGCAGCTATTATCCGCTAATTATATAAATGCGGCGCGTAACTAGCATCGTGTAACTACGCAATTATAATGACCACTATTATTTGAAGCAAAACTGTCTGCCATTTCAGTTTAATACGTGTTACGATTTGAGATATGAACACCGAGCGCAAGAAAAGATCGACCCTCAGATTGGATGATGTCCCGCTTAAAAATCCTACATATGTCTTGCTCTCTTTCGATTCAGAAAATTATTACCGTACGGTAGCAATCATTTTGTATCGATCGGGATGATAATCGAGTGATAATCTTTGCGTCGCGTGGAATTACCGGAAATTGCCGGCGACTTGTCTCGCAGATTCTGCCGGAAGTCGTCTTGTAATTAGTATGATCTTTTGCAACAGAAGAGCAGGGATAAAGATGAAAATTATTGAAAATTATTGAAAAAAAACTAAAACTTAAATAAAAACCTCAATAAAAACTAGTTTTTTACTCCGATTTTAAAAGTTTTTTACTCAAATAATATATATATTTTCTTTGAACATTTACAATATATTATTATTCTAGAATATTTTTGCATTCATCCAAAAGTATGTCCGGTACTTCATAGATCCAAATTTTCAAAAAGCGTTATCAATTTATTAGATATTTTAAAGACTTTTCTGCCTCGATATTTACAAAGAGATAGAAGATAGAAAATGTTAAATAATATTGAAATAATGTAGATATTAAATGTTTCACGATGAATATCAAGAAAATAAATTCTCTTTTTTTCAGAATTTAAAAAAAATAAATTTTTTGTCTACTTTAAAACAGGGCACGGTCGACATTTAGATTGCGCACGGATTAGTGAGGTACGAGAAATCAAACTGAAAATTAGTCCAAAAATACATCATGCCAAGCCAAAAAAACAAATTTATTTTTTTACCAAAATTAGAAATACTGAAGTCATTATATATTAACGATCATTTTATATTAACATTATATTTCTTGTATAGAATAGGACTTTGAAATTTTTTGACCTTTTAATAATTATATTTTCATAATGATGATATACTTCATAATGATGAAAATTTTTCATTACTTTCTTGATTTTCATAGTTTGCTAGGCAATTTATTTGCTTGATGCTTTTAAGCTTGAATAAGAAACATTCATATTTATAATGTTAATCTTTAAACAAGGATTTAATCAGGATATGAAATTTAAAGAGATGGATCGAAACAGCTGCGAGTGAATTAAGATTCAATATCGGATGAGCTCTATATTTATGAAAGAACGATGAATTGGCTACGAGACTGATAAGGATGCTCGCGATAGCTATCGTGATACATCTTCATGTATTCTTCGTGACGAGCGTTACACTGACACGCGAGAAGCAACCGACTAATAAAGGCACGAAAATGAATGCGGATTCATTTATTATGAAATAAAACATTCAGCTTATCTAAAGGATCGATCAACTCCTTAAAAGTTTCAACACATAAGATCATAACCATCTTGAGACATAGATAAATAGCGAAAGGTTTAAAAAACTGATGAGATGAAAAGCTGGTAATATGAGCATCAAGTAAAATTGCGAAAAATCGTCGGGTTTTATGTAAATAATAAATATAAAAGTATAATATAATACATATTTGAAACAAGAATATGAAGGATTATGAAACAGCTGCAAGAAAAAAGCTAACATTTGGTATTTGTGACTATATGGTAAAAATAATTATAATATTCACGACATAAACGAGGAATAGACTCCAAGGAATATATCAAATAACATAAAATAAAGCCAAATGTGAGCTACATTTGGCTTTATTGTACGTTATTTGAAAAATAATTAGGATTATATGCATCTTTATAGGTTATTACTACTACAATGTTAGTAATCGTAATCATATTTGTATAGTTCTCTCAAACATGAAAAAATTTACTAATTAAAAATTTACTAATAATTTATTAATTATAAATAATTTTAAGTATATTAATAATAAAATATGGAGATATAAATATTGTATTAAACATAAAAAATTAAACATTTTTGTTCAGTAAATGCAATTGCAATTATAGTGAATGTAATTATTTTCTTAAATTGACTTACTATTTATGCGGTAATGACAGGTAAAAGATATTAAGAAAAACTGAGGATTTTCAAACAGTGCATGTGACTATTATTAACAGTATAATTGACTATATTTGCATGATTAAAATTATAAATACATAGTTATTCTACAAAATGACCATAAATTACAGTTAAATTGTTGTGATTGCAACCACTTTTCCTCTCATATAAATTGTAGAGTCATAGCAATCAAAGCATTTCAATCAAAGCGAAGGATAAATTATAATGATGGGGATATGTTGCCAACAAATCATTACAAAAGCAAAAAAGCAAAAAAGAAGAGTAAAAAACTTGTAAAGAATACTTTTAGATTAGTAAAAAAAAATCTATTAAAATTAATAGTGCATAATATTAGATTTCAATTATCTTTTCGTGAGTCCAATAATATTTTTCCATAAAGAGAGTGAAGAGTAGGCGATTCTTCGTCTGTCGCGAGAATTTCGAACGTGGAACGCGTCTCGAAGGATCCACGCCGTAATCGGCAAGAAGGAAGGATAGAAAAGGAAGACGGGATAGGGCGTGGTTACAGAGTGATTTAACGTCGAAGGTGCGTGTCTCTATCCAGTCGGGATTGTGAAGAAACGCGTTTCGCGCTGCTCCCACAATAACGGCAACGGTAACAACAACAACAACAAAGGAACAACGTAGCGCCGACGCGCGTTTTGGAGCAGCAGCTTTACAGCCGTTTAGTGTTTTACGGCCGTTTTATGAACGCTGCGTTGCCTTTTCGTACGGCGGATCCACTGGGGTATCTTCGCAGCCGAAGATTGAACGTGAGAGATGGAAGAGAAGGGAGAAAACGAAAAAGAGAAAGAGGAAAACGAATGCAGTGCGACGCGGATTTTCACTCGTAAAGGAGTTTCGGTGATTTATCGGAAATCGTTACCGTACTCTTGTGGATTTGTCGCCTCTCTCCAGGAAACGTTTTGTGAATCTTACTATAGTCGAGAAAGACGCGTGTAGCGTGCAAAGAAATTGAATCTTCTCGCAAGCCTTTGCTTGCGAGATTAATTAATATTTCTATCATATACAAATCTTTATCAAGAAAAAAGAATTTGATATTTATGACTATAATTGCGTATTATCACATTAGGAGCTTCATTTTTATAGTTATTGCCAAATAACTATAATGTTATAGTATATAATAATTATTATATTTACAGTTCTCTGTATATACTCAAAAAAGAAGTATTTAAGATATTAAACATTTCTTTTATAGTACTGTACTTAAAAAAATATGTGTTTGTTCTCGAAAATGCTATAAAATTATAATTATTTTTATTATATAATTATTTTTTGATAAAATGATAAATAAATCAGTGTAGAAACAGAACGAGTCGCATTTATCAAAATTTTCAATATTAACAAAGAAATCTGTTTAATTTTAAGTAGACATGCATCAGATTATAAAATTATCGGATAGCTGATATCGGATAACCGAAAAAAGTGTAATCAGATATCCGATATCCGATATTATCCCCTATAAAAATTCTCCAGAATTCTTAAAAAAAAAGAAAAATCGGTTTTCAAAATAACCGATTCAATTATCTAAACATCAAATAAAATCAGTTGCGCCTTCTGCAGTTTCCTTGGAATCTCTTCAGACCCCGATCTACTCGTATCATAAATTCGCGCACGTCCAATCGCAGCACCATCAAATCGTTCAGTCCGCTTCGTAAAGCGGCCTTCGGAAAGTAACCGAGAATATTACTCGATCGGCCGACCGGTACGTTTGACGCGAAGAGTTTCGCGCCTGGCCGGACCCGGGCTCGGCTTTAATTAAAAATTAATCGGCGCAAATTAATTTAAATGCAAAAAGTGGGGCCGGGGTCCCTTTGGAGGTGGAGTCGCCGTTTGTTGGGGGCGGGCCCACTGAGTTAGGCGATCGTTACGGTGCCTGGTACCGGACGATAATCGAAAACCCCGAGACGATCCGAGACAAAAGGCATGCTGGAAGAGTGGGAGAAACAAAAGAAAGAAGAAGAGAGGGAGAGGGAGAGAGAAAAGAGGATCGGACGGGATGGCCTCGGACGATCGGCTAAACGTGAGCCTCGTCCGTGAGCAACCTTCTTTCCTTCGAACTAGTTCGGCTCCGATCGTTAATACCTCGTTATCGCTCGGGTCAGCCAGGATCGGCCCGTATTGATCACTTTTTGATCGCGAGGCGGATAAATGCGGCCGCGTCGCCGATCCGCTTCGCTGGTTCTTTCGCGAATTGTAATCTGTCAACCGGTCGCTTTTAAACGGAAGAATTAAAGAAATAAATCGGCATGTTTAATCGACCGATTCTCTGCACGCCGGGTTTACCGACAAACGGCCTGTTATCGTTATCGTCCAATGATATGCAAATTGAATTTTGAGCAGATCTAATGTGATTACGTCTCAAACGCGATTTCTTTTTTTGTAGTTTCTCTTCGGTTTCTTTTCGACAATCTTTTTGTATTTTTCACAAATATGATGTAATGTCGTTTTCTAAGAAACAATCTTTTAGAGTAAGAAACGCTTTATTACTGCTTAATTAATCAAACGATTATCATGAATAATTAGCATACTTTCGAAACCTATTTTTCCTTTTTAAGAAAGCTGATTATAAATACAAGGATTTTTTTAATAAAAAAAAAAACAAATAATATATTCAAGGAGAGAAAGAAACGTAAAAAAATTTATAGGTACTTAATCATTTACGACAAATGAATAACAACGATTAAGGCCATATCGCGCTATCGGGGAAATTTGATTCAAAACGCTATTAATCATTGCCCGAATTTGCTTACGCAAGACGTTGAATGTATGCAATCCCGTAGCCGAAGGGCTTAAAAATTGAGAAATACATGAACGGCAGCGGAATGTTGATAAATTGGAGCCGGCGGAATAATTCCGCATCGACCGGCTGCGGTCGCGCTGCGCCGTGCTGGTTCAGTGGTTCGTGATCAAGGGGATGGCGAGGGCAACGGAAGCACCGCATATTTCCCCCAGACCATTCTCTCGGTCATCGTTGAATCCGCTTTCGAAAAGAGAAGGAGACGAGGCGAGGTGCAGTGCGAGGCAATGCGAGGCGAAGCGAGGCGAAGCGAGGCGAGACGAGGTGAGACGAGATGACGGCGGCGGGAATCCCCGCCTACCCATAACGATATTTTAATTAAACCGAGGCGCTGGTCGAGCCGAGGAGAAATTCAATCTCGAGATAATAAATGATCGCGGCCCAACACCTTCCTGACTGCTGACGAGCCGACACCTCGGCAACTTAAGGAGTTCACACCTTTTCCCGTGCGGCCATCGAAAAAATGGCGAGTGCCAAGGATACTCTGTTTCTTTCCCTCCATGTCTCTCTCTCTCTCTCTCTCTCTCTCTCTCTCTCTCTATATCCTCTTTATTGTTTGTTTGATAGATACGACTTCGGACTCGCCCTTATCATTAGTCTCGGCTGGCTACATGAAGTCGTTAACACGAGATTAAAGCGCGCGGTGGTAGCTACCGTCCTTTGAACGTCATAATATTCCATCCAGCGGATTTTTCCAAATTCCACTGTGTGTCTTCACACTTTTCAGACACATCTCGCGAATGTGTGGTGAGATAACGCATTGAATGTATATCAAACATTATAGAATATATAGATATATATCAGATAGAACACAATCATAATAAGATCAAGATGACATCAAGTAAAATTTTAAGAAAATTCATAATAACATTCGATGATTTTATACTTTTGATAATTTTATGATAAATACTTGATATATAATAATTATTTTCAAGTGACTTTTTTTTAGTTAGTAATCATTTAAAATTAACACATTAAGAATTTATCACAAAATCTTCAAAAGTGTATAAAAATGATATCATTATGATTTTTCCTGAAATTCTTCCACTTGATCTTATGATTTTGTATTCTATCTGAAATACGTGTGCTGCGCACCGCGAAATCCAATTGAACTACATTGAAAATTAACATGCAAAATGATGTGCATGCCAACAGGATTTTGTTCTCTCTCGGCGATTGTCTCCATTGTTCTTGTCTTCATCGCGATCGCGTACATCCATATTCAAATTTCACATACGATATTAATTATCGCAGTAACGTCAGATTGTAATAAAAATACCGTTATGTAGGCGTTTAGACGTCAGTTTCGATTTATGCGAAAGGAAGCTGCGAAGCGTGAGCGGCCGATTGAACGAATCCTTAATTAAGAGGGTATTCCCGAGAAATGATATTTTGCGTAAATCGCACTCTGTGTGTGCGAGGGCCAAATAAATTCCTCTCTCGCACCGCTCATAACACAACCGCTATAACATATAATGTTTTCGCACTCGCATCCGAAAAGCGCGCTCGCCTCACAGGAGGGATGCTGGTATCGGGATGCGTTTCCTGATCGTTCCCAGAAGGATTCGTAATTAAACGCGGAGATCGAATTTCGATATACATAGCCGTATCTCTTTGCGTATGAATTCGTATGTCCGCTTCTCGCGCGCGCGCGAAAAATATTATTGCGGCCCAAGTACCATGAAACCGTTTCGTAAACATGGTATCGCTTGCTCGTTACATCTCCGACTTGATGTTTGATCTCACATCTTACATATAAAAAATAGTTTTGATCAGCAGTGTTTCTAATCAAAAACCGTAATTCTCATTTCTTTTATCTCTTAAAAGATGTATTTATAATATGTCGAGATTTTCAAGTATTTAAGCACTAATGATAAGATCCGCTTTGATCGAAAATAGGATTTCTCTTACTCAATTAGATTTATTTTTATCGATCCAATTTTCGAATTATAATTGAGATTCTCGAAAATATTTCGAAATAGGACAAAGATACTAACAATAACAAATAGAAATTACTGTTCGTAAATTCGTAAATGCTCATTTCATAGAAAGAGTAATCGAATCAAGTATCTAAAACAAAATCGAAAGTATATGACGAAATTTATAAATAGGAAATGCGAGGTCTCAATGCATCCTTTTATGTTGTTTAACTCATTTGGGTGCACTTGGTTGTGTAAAAAAATATATATTAAAGAAATCCAAGAAAAAAAAGCAAGAGTCATTCTAGCGTGGCCATATTTGCAACTTGGGATTGAATTCTCGGCGATAATAGATCAGGAATATTCGCTTTGTCAACCATGATGAAACCTCGGGAGAATAGCTTTTGTGCGCTGCGCTTCATAGACACGATTGGTCTTGGCCTCGCCATTAGTCTCGCCTGTCTACGCGAAGTCGTTAACGCTAGATTAAAACGTAAATCACCTACCGAAATGTTGCAAAAGCCGTTTTTGCACGGCTACACCTTGTTGGAATTCGAGCGGAATACAATCGCCGCTTCTTCTCTCGCTTCTCTCGCCTCGATCGCAGCGAACGAGAGAGTCCGTGAGAGCCGACGATCATCATAAAAAGGAACGCTCCCGTAATATGGAGAGAAATAACACGATTTTTTTCATCACGCATATGGCGAAAAATTGTAAACGGTAATATCATTGCGCCGGAACGACAATAACATTATTAACTCCGCATTCGGACGACGAGTGGCATAAATCATCCAACACAATCGAAGGCGCTTTTCTCGCAACGCTGAATAAATCATAAACATAGGAAGACAACGCGCGTGGAATATAAATGAATTGTGGTACCTGAAATTTACAGCCGTGTTTTATGTCCAATCTAGAGTCTACCTCTGTTCAGCGAGCGAGTACGAACGATATAGTTGTCGAAATTTAATTTAATTTAATGAGAATCATAACGATTCATATTGTGACTAACGCGCTAGGTGTACTGAGAGAAAAGTATATTTGTGATTATAATTTGTGAAAATAATTATCTTTAGGTGCTCATTTTTATCGCATGTTGTATAAAACAGACGAATATTCACCTTTTAACTTTTTTTTAACTGTCGGAAATGTCTGAGAAATCGTGCGGATAGTTACGCTGAAATCTGATGTATATAGTGACAGTATATGAAAATATATAAATTATAGACATGATGTGAATTTTTATAGAGTAATAATAATATGTAATAAAATATTGATAATATTTGTAGAATTATTATAGATAACAAATTCGGATCAGTAAACTGTTCACATCTCTTCCCTAACGAATTATTACTTCCATGTGTGTATTTTGTCTATTTATATCTGTAAAGATATTATATATGTAATAATCTTTTTAATTCATTCTACAAATAATTTGTGTACTGTATGAAAACATAGAACATTGCATTTTATTGCGATACATGCACGCCAAGTATTTCCTTCATTAATCAAGTTGATTATTTTAGTCATTTTCAATTTTAATCTTATTATCTATTATTATAAAATTAACAGATTTTTACGAATAAGCTTTTTCGAGATCTCTTTTAAGTAATGAAACTTGATTAATTGCATTTATTTCATTTTGATTAAAAAAAATGTAATACCCGATACTTTTTTATGCTCTTGACTCTATTTTATATATTCTTCTCTTTTTTTTAATTATGCATATTTATAATCTTTCCATCAAAACAATGTATAAATGAAACAAGTGAAGAGAACTGGATAAAGCGGGTCTCAGTATCTGATAATACTATGTAAATTTGAATTTTCAATCCAAAAAAACTACATGCTGATTATTTAACGATCTTGAAACACAGTCTTAAATTAAAGCTGAAGTATATAATATCACAAATTAAATTGACAAGTTTAACATTATTATACAGTTTAACATTATTGATGCTAATAAATATCTTTAAAGCAATATAAATTTATTGCTAAAAATATCACCTCAGCTGGTGTTTCAATCAAATATAGAGAATTGGCACCGAAAACGACTATAAGTTATAGTTAAATTATGGTAATTGTGCAACTTTTTTCATCATGATCAAGATTAATTTTTCCGTATTGATGATGAACGACAAATGGGACTCTCTGAGGTAGTATTTCTTTCGCAGGGAAATTCTAAGATTCCAAGATTCGAAATTGATTCCAGATCCAATAGTGAATTATTTAACTAGATTAATTGCACAAATGAGGTGATCAATATTCGCCGCCGCTCGCTCATATGATCGATCGCGTTAAGCTACGCGTGATAGATAAGATACGAGGAGCTCGAAGTGAATCGATGCCGGGCAACTTTAGTATGCATAAGTTTTGCGTGCACCATTGCCTGATTAATTTGGCAAAAACAAATGGACGCGGCCGTGATCGTCCGCATGATTAATGAAGTAATGAAGTCTTGACTAACCCTTTAATGGGGCAACGCGCGGCCGCGTCGATTGTCAGTCAGGGAATCGGCGATCAGTGCCCTCGCCACGGCAGGAAAATCAATTTGGTTAATTACAATTAATCGCACGTTTTGTTGGAATCGCACGTGAGTTATTTCATCAATTAAAAATGTAGATTGCCCCGGTTCGGGCGGGCCTCGTCTCGCTTTATTTTCGGTTAAACGCGCGCTCGCTTAAGCTGCCGGACGCTTAAAGCGTCCTCCGTCTGATGAGTCTATTATAAAATTAATAACTATAAATCTCAGCAGAGAAAGAGAAAGAGCGTCGGCGACGGTAGCACGTGGCGGGCCGTTTTTCATACTCCGGTTAATTATACGCGACTGCAAATTGAGCGCGACGAGTAACGAGCACCTTACCGTCGTTTCTTTTTTTTTCTCTTTCTCATATCGAAATTACATGGATGATGTGTACGACGCATTTTTCCTAACGCACTGTCGCAACGAGAAACATCCATCTTTTCGTTGCAACAGCGTGAATGATTTTCCTTCGTCGAATGTTACTCCCATTCTTACGAAACAACAAAATTACTGAATAATGAAAGTTGTTTTTTTAATTGCTTTTTAAACTAGCTTTTTAAACTGTGTGCACATTAATTCTACATATAACTTATTATCTTCATAGCTGCCACTGTATTTTTTTGTACCACTGTATTTTTCTTTGAGTGTAAAATTAGGGACAAATATTTTTTCAATGCAGATATACTCAGAAAGAAAGACATAATGGTAGCAACTATAAAAGCAACTATAAAACTATAAAAATTTTACAATTAAAGTACATAAATTATTTTAAAATTTCAATAATTATAAAATAGCTTATTATTCTACTTTACAATAATTCTATATATATATATATATATATACTAACAAAGCTTATATGTAATAGTCTTTCTAGTTGCAATCACTATGTTTTCTTTAAGTGTAAAATTAGAAGCAATTTCTTTTTTATTCTTAGCGGTTCTACATCAAGATGAACTCTACTTCGTATTTGTATGTGATTACAATAAACAAACTACATTGTTAGAATCTCTACAAATTCCTTCGAGAAATAATAGAATCTCTATAAATTCCTAACCAAAATTTTTTGTTAATTCAATTATGCCCAATTGATTAGATACACTCAGAAAAAAAGTACAACTATAATGGTGCAACTATAAAAGTGAAAAATTTTATATATGTAGAATTAATATAAATGTAATTTAATAAATTATTTTATAGTTGCAATAACTTATTCAACTTATACAAGTACTGTACTTTTTTCATTCTACATAATAAAACTTATATTTTTATAGTTGCTACTGTCTTTCTTAAAAGGTAAAAAATTGAAAGTAAAATATTTGGCCATTAAATACTCATCAATCATTTGTGAGAAACAGTTTGAATCACAAAAAGAGTCGAATTATTTTTTAAAATAATACATTTTTCGTCATAACAAGAACTCTCTTCTCCCCTATAAATATATATATATTTCTTTCTCTCAGCCTTTTGTCTTTAGTCTTACGAAGTTGTTTGTGACAGATCATCAAATGACTAACGAGGCAGTTTTTTGGGCAGAATGAACTTTACATGAATTGCTTGTTGGAAGAATGGAGAGAGAAGGCGAGTCTTTTGGTATCCGAGCATCGCACTTCAATGCACTCACACGCGATCTCTCGCTCTTTCGCGTGCCTCACAGGCATTACGAGGAACGCTCACGGCAGCCAGTTTGAATTTCGGAGCGTCGGGGGGTAATTCCATCGGCGGGGTGTTCTAATTGGCCTCTCATTACCGATGCTCGGCTTGTTTCGGGCCGAGGCGAAGGTCCCAACAGCGTCGAAACTAACCGGTGGCTCTGGCCGATTATTACCAGTTATTATCTACCACGGGATCGTTCGATTTAATGGCCGATTGTTTCGAACGCCGCGCCGTTAATAGAAATTTACTGAGGACTCGGCTTGGCTGGGGTCCTCTTCTACCATTCTAGTGACACAATCAGGAAATTGTTACTGAAAATCGAATAGCTCAGGATGTGACTATGTGCTTCGCTTCGAGAGAGAACTCGAAGAGCGACCAATCCTTCAATTGTATGTCCTATATAACATCAAGTATATAAATCTGGGAAGATCATATTGTGAATGTTTCTTATTGAGCATAAAGTTTTCTATTATTACGTCTATGTGTCATAAATTGGAATGCTACGCAATTTTGGTTCTTCGTAGAAGTCGAAGACTGGGAGGAATCGAGTTTGCGGCTCGATGTCTGCGAACCTGTAATAAAGTGGCGGAAGTTTTTGACTATACACCACACGTAATTGGCTGTCATTTTAGGCGGGATGTAATAGAAATAGGTAAAGGGGTATTTACACTCTGCGGGATAATTATGCGATGTATATTAGAACCCTCCCGGAACATGCTACTTAGATTTAGTTCTGATTAAAGTTATTATTTTAAAATACTTTCTCAATTTCACGCTATACTATATGTATCAAAACATAATTACAGAGAACAAAAAAATTGTCGTCTTCTTCAAGTCGTTTTATTATTTCAACTCCAAGACGCACATTTAATGCTGCATATAACTGGAATTTTTTTTGTAAACACTATCAAGTTTCTTGTTAATTAAGAAGAAATGTTATTAGAAGTCAATCTATCAAGCATGTTTTATCGAATGGTTTATAATGATTAAGCGTAGTCCGGTCTATAAATTCTAAGTAATTAAGAATGAAGGAAGAGAGATAGATTGTGAAAGAGATATTACGAACGTCGTGGATCATTAGTTGCAATAATACCGTCGCGTCCGTCTTGTATGTACACAATCATGCCAAAAGATCTTCTGAAAATTACTTAACCGACGGTTCAATTAATATGCTAGACAATCCCAACCCACGTCAATTTCATTATCAAAATTTAATCGTCAGACGGATGCAATTTGCATTTCTGTTTATCAAAATATATGAAGTAAATTAATTATCAGTTGTTGTGTACTTATACGTGTCAATAACCGTTATAAGTTCTCCCACTCGCTCGCATGTAATCTCAGACTCGTTCTCCTCGAAGATACCGACACTGGAAACAAGACGCACGTCAAACGATCGATCGATTGATGAATCCAAGTCCCATGTGATTACGTCGTAGACCCCGTTCGACAGCTGTCGGTTGCATCGTGGGCCATTTTAATTGAAAAAAGTCATCATGGCGGAGACGAGAGGGGGACATCAATTTGCTCGATTATCCCAACCGGATTAGGAGAACGGAACGCACGAACGGAGAGTAAGGGCGGCGGGAGAATGAGGAAAGAGGGAGATAGGACGGCCTGGCAGGTCGGTCCTCAGGCCCGGGATAGAAAACCTACTATAGATTATCAGGCCTGTTATTACGACGGAGAGCGGAGGTTTTTTCGGGACTAAAAATTGGTTTTTAATGCGGGGTTCGTCGCTTTCTTGTGGCCGCGGGGCCCCCTGTTGGTAATAACTATATTATCGGGGGCCTGTGACCACGCGCATGAGGCCCGATGGGCCCGATGCACGCTACACGGCCTTACGGGACATGAAGACATTGAAGACGCGCTCGAAGGCGTCCTCGTCGCGATACAATGTAACTAATACCGGAGAATATTCGAGACACACATGCGAAAGCAGAATCTGCAGAATAGCCATAGTCGATCTCGCACGCCGTAATGCTGCGAGGCGCATGAGATTATACCTGTCCCTCCCTCTTCCTTCCTCGTCCTTATTCTTTAACACGACGAGTGTTATATTACGACTTTATTCGAGCTTAAAGACTGATCCAGAAAAGGTAGGATCTTAGAAAATTTTGCTGCACCGGTTACGAAACCGGATCATGAAAGTGCAACGATCTGTGAATCATAAAGATCCAATAAAGATTTAAACATTTCGCGATGAATGATTTCCGTAAAGAGAAGCCCGTTTGATAGCTTCGCCGGGACAACGTCAGGATCTGGCCCGGCCGCCTCGCGTTGCTCGAGAGATGCAACAGCAACGCCTTTCGCAATAGCGGCGCGGTTTCGCGATCTGGGTCGATCCATTGTTGCGAACCCTTCCCCTCCCTGCTCTTCCCTTCCCTTCCTCTCCTTTCGCTTCCCCTCCTCTCCTCCACCCCTCCAACCCTTCAATTCTCCTTTTGGTCGGTGATCCCTTTGTATGTGGAGCGGGCGTCAGTTGTTCGAGGCGATTTATTATGAGAATTATGAGGGGCTCGCGCTCTCGCGGTGCCCCGTGGTACTCAGGGTAGTGCTCGAGGAGGTGCTAGTAAGAGGCGGTACTGCCTCGTAAACCTTAGATTTACTTCTGGCTGGCCGCCATCAAAGCACCATGCACCACTACGCAGATCGTTCCTCGTGTTTCGCGAAGTCGGAGCCGAGATACTTATCGCGATATTGCCGTGAAGAGAACCGATTGCTTTCTGTCTCTCTTTCTTGCGTCGGAAGAGAAACACACCTGGGCCTCCTCTCTCCCGCCCCCTCTCATTCCTGTTCTGACTTTTCATTTAAAGCCTAGTCTGTCGGAAAATTTAAAGAAAATAAAGACAAGCTACGTAAACTTTGGATCTTATCAGAAAACTAAACTTTGAAATTTCACAAAATTGTTGCCTTTGTCGACACTATTTTTAATCTTATACAAATCAAATGCTTATAAAATTAATTTTTTCTGCACAAAGAATATAAACTTTGACAGATTTAAACAATTTTTACTGCGTCAAACAAGAGAATTAATTACGCTAGATTACCCCACCTTAGCTTCGTGGTGAATATCTTATTTATGAAGAAAAAGCGAGTGTATAGATCTTGTTATGAACTTATGACATTATTTCTCCGAGAACGCTTTTTGACAAACTTACAATCGTAAACCCTTCATTGATGCTTCCAAGAAAGAAATACGAGAAAAACGAAAGTAAAGAGGTTGAGAGATTTATTCAATGTTACCTAATTGGCGACGGCGATTAGGATAGTTCTCACTTACATATCGGCAGACGTGTAGAAAAGTTGCTTCCAGGAAGGGACTGCGTCAGCAGGTGCTTGATAAAATGACGCCGGCGGATAATCCGGTCGCTCGGCTCGTCCGAGGACATTCTCTTCGCAAATGGCGATATTTCGCACGGCGTCCTTTCGCGGACCGGTTTTTTCTTGTAATAACGGAAAGATTTAGCGCTGGCATGACGCGTCCGTGTCCCTATCGCATGCAACATTGCGAAGAGCTTGCACCACCATTCACATTAGCATAATACTCAATTTCATTCTTTGGCCGCTCGTCGCCGCTGACACATTCGTGCATTAGCAGGTGTCGGGTAAAATTGCCGATCCTGCGGGATGATTGCGCCTTCCAGCATGACGCTTCGTGGAAATTGTATGAATTAGCTGGGAAAGAAAATACCGAAAGAAAATAATAGAAGACTTTGAAGACTTTTAAGAAAGTACGGCGACTCGAGTCCCTTTAGCATTTTTACTTTTCTAATCCTTCGCTTTTCGTTCGTAGTGCTCGTAAATTTTTATCCTCAACTCCCCATTCAAATGAAGAAATAAAGTATACTTATTTCCGTTTTCATTCCACATCATCGCGTGTTTTCATAATTTCATCTTGTGCAAGATCTCAAATATTCTGAAAGATTGAAATATCATATTGATAAATAAATGAATGAGACATCACGATTATAACTGTGAGAAGATATTGTGCAATACTTACATATACACTCAAAGGAAAACATAATGATCACATAACAGATTTTATGTGCAATAAAATTAATGTATGTAGTTAAATAAACTAATGTGTAATATAGTTAAATAAATTGTTTTATAATTATTGCAACTATGAAATAGTTTATTCAACTATATCCATGTATATGTACACTAGTTATACATATAAAACTTGTATTTGTTAACTTTATAATTGCCATCACTAGATCTTATTCTTCGAGTGTAGATATAATGTGGAACGGAGAAAAACCCGATCAAAAATGAGTTGATCAACGATGCGGAATCGATTTTAGGAAAAAAATAATCCCAACATATAAATTACAGGAAGACGTTATAACAGAAGAAAGCTTCAACACTTAATTCTTCTCCTCTCAAGTTGCCGGAATAAATTTTGATGAAATCCAATAAAACAAGGAGAAAATCGAAACTCTGTTTCAAATCTGTACCCAAATTGCAGGAACTTCATGGAGGTTCCGTGTCGGCCCGAGGGCCCGGACGATCGGGAATCGATTTTGGCAGAAAAGTGAATCCAACGAGCGTGGCGACCGCCCGTGAGGCGGCGCGGTATCTCGATCCCACGAACAAGAAGTACATATACAACCTCTGAGCTCTCTCGAGGTCCGCGAACGGGATTCGCCAGTTCACGGCGATATCTACCATCTTGGCGCGTACAGGCGGAGGAAAATTTGGTAATAAAATTTGTTCCCGCCAGTTAGACCGGGCCCGTTGCCAAAAGCGGCTATTAATTCTTTATCGCGCATCTTCGATCTCCTGCCAAGTTCTGATCCGCCCTCGGATCCGCCGTGGATGGATGCTTTTCAATATCCAGCGGGATTGCCCTTCGAAGCTCATGTTCAAAAAACAAAGTACGAAAACTGCCGGTCGATCGATACTCAAAAATTAATAACGCTCATCTCGCGTGACGAACGCTCCTCGATCACTGCCCCACCGTCATCGCGGAACAAAGTGCGAAATCCTACGTAATTAGTATCCAAAAAGATCGATAAGATTGCGGACTTTCGCGTTAACCGATCTCAGGACACGCATACGTTAATAGGTAGCCGGTCGGAGTTTCGCGAGCCCCCATCGTCGTGATTTTTTTTTTTCGACTCGTGAGCACTCGTCATAGTCGTCGTGCGCCCCGACGTGTGCGCGTTTCGTGGAAGTAAGAGCAACGTCCCTCGTACAGCACGAGAAACGACTTAATACGTGGGTAGAGCGTATTCCTGTACACAGCGAGCTATGTACTCGCCCTGCACACAGATTTATGTACATACATAATAGCGATTGCTGGGCCAAGTCGCCAACATTTTATGGGACGAGCTGGCCACGAGCCCAGCGAACGTTGAGTAGATACGTTCGTCAAGTTGTTTTAATTCGCAAACGAAAAGAACCGCTCGAGGAAATTGTCGAATTGCTTTAATTCGCAAACGAAAAGGATTGCGTTTTCAATAGTTCTATATATATATAATAAAAGAAATTGATAAAAATATTTAAAATATT
>Ga0157364_1002633_pt1 | contig 16878 bp, 12 predicted proteins | sample AttsexASBM2_FD_111476 | JGI IMG/M metagenome (GOLD analysis project Ga0157364, IMG submission 111476) | Fungus gardens microbial communities from leaf cutter ant in Ribeirão Preto, State of São Paulo, Brazil - Atta sexdens ASBM2 | ecosystem: Host-associated > Fungi > Mycelium > Unclassified ... | reverse complement strand
CTTTAATTAGAGCTTTATTTTATTTTTCATGAGTTATCAGTGTGGATGTAGAATGATTACAAATGTTAAGTTTTAAGTATCTTATCTTCAAGAATTGAAATAAATTAATTTCCAGTTAAATTAAATTCGTTAGAATAATGATGAGATAAAAAGCACTTATTTCAGTATGAAAATTTCAAATTTTACATAATTTTTGTTTAATTAATTATACATATAATCAATATAAATTTACCAATATAATTTTTAAAAATAATCTGTAGGTGATGAATATAAATTTTTAAATAAATTTTCAAAAATAAATACTATTATTATAGGTAGCATAATGATCGCAGATAATAAAACAGAATTCCGAAATCCGCTTGACCGAACAAAGAGATCGGCCACATTCAACTCTACGAAAGCACGGTGATGAGCATCTATATGCATGTATGTGTGTGTGTATATATGTATGTTTTCCATTTCATTACTACGCGATAAAAAGTAGTACGTGGGGGTGAATTTATGACGTCAGTCGCGGATTCCGTCTCTTCACTTTGATGATACATGTCATCACGTTATAAACTTTTGCGTGCTATAATAAGAGAGCTTGAAGAATTGTGAAACGCTACGACTGTGAAAATATCATAAAACTTCCTACTGAAGACTCGTGTTCGTTGGACTTTCAAAAAATATGGAATTTTATGCACCAACGTAAAATGTGATATTTTTTTTTTTAACTTTATTTTAGCTCGTAGCCTCAAAATATCTAGGCGACTAACATCCAAGATATTATTTATTAATAAAATACATTTATAAAAATTTCAAAATTCCTCGAAAAAATAAGAAATAAAAAATGAATTTATGATGAACAAGAAAATTATTTAGTAATTTATGATATCAAAACTATTCATATTTTTCTTGTGATACATTAATAAAGAAAGAAAGTCGAGATACTAATTCTTTATTTGTTCCATTGAAATGAGTTTATTTTACTGTGTGCATTATTTTTCTTAAGTAGAGAACGTTGAAAAGAACGTTGAAGAGACGACGAAGACTGACGCAAAATAGTAAAATTCGCACGATATTCGTCTGTTGAAGCACCGGAAACACTTATATTATTTCACCCCACGCAAACACACGTAGAAGAATCGCGGGCCGCGAGCCGGGTATACTCACGGTAACTCTTACCTCCGGGGATCTCTTCGCCCTTCTATCGCAAACCGTTTCCGGATCGCGGAGGAAATTAAAGCCAAAAGGAGAGACAGGGACATCCGGAAGTAATAACGACTCACAAGACAATATGACAACACTCATTAGTGAATATGATGTGGTCGATGATGGATCCAAGTGGCGCATATGTCAGGATATCGAGCTTCGAGATATTACATGAAGGATGTCAATGGGGTACGAAAAAGGGGAGAATCAACGGGTCCAGGCGGGCAAGACCATGGACAGGGTGATTCGGATGAGAGGGGGTTCGGGATGCGTCATACGACATCTTACCTCCAGAAGTTCCTGACTCTGCGTCTGGGTCTGTGCCTGCTGAGTATTGTCCGGCGGCATGATCGTGGTCGTCGTACCGGTCGACGTGGTGGTCGATGACAGGTTCGACGAAGATGAGATCGGCGCCGTCGGCTGCGGTGATGGCACAAGGCCCGCCGATGCCGGCGGCAGGGTCAAGGTGGGGTAAGGTGGCGGCGGTAGTACCGATGGCACCACCTGCACCTGTGGAGGCGGCACGACCACGCCAGAGACCAGAGACGGCGGCGTTGTTGTGATCGCGGTCGTTGTCGTCATCGTCGTCATCGTCGTCATCGTCACTGGCGTGCAGTACGCGGCAGTGGTCGACGCGAGGGACGACATCGACGGTGGCTTCTTCGACGGTACGTCCTCGATGTCTGCCTGGTGCATCATGTCCCGGTTGCGCCAGCTCTCGGCAATGCTCTCGCGATTCTTCCAGATGGTGGCAACCGTACTGCTCGCCAGACCCAGCTCGCGAGCCACGTCGCTCTTGCTCTTGCCGCGCTCGATCTCTTGGATGATCTTCATTTTCTGCTTGATCGTGAACGCGAGCCGCTTTCGACCCTGCGTTGGTGGTGGTTTACAGGGATGCCCAATATATAATCGATCGCGTTAATTGGGAGGAAGGTGGTCGTTTAGCAACCACATGCGACCGGTCGTTCGCGGTCGACCGGCAGGGATTGAAATCGGGGCGATACGCGGAGATCATACGATACGCGAATTGATTAAACGGTAATATACGAAACTAAATTATAATGATAATGAATTTCTACGCAAAATGTATCCTAAAGAATATATCTTTTCTTGAGATTACGACGCAAGATTTGGAGAATCGTGTTAGTATGTATTAAATATTTTATCAGAATAAATAAAAAGTAAAGCTATACTATCGGCAAATTCTATACAGTGGCATTATTGTTATTTGCAATAATGATTTTAATAATTGCGATTTTATGAACTCGGCGTACCACCCTTAAAAAGATTAAAATATGTGTAATTCCGATAAAGCCAATTTTAGATACTATAAGCACATAAAAGCGGTTACTATGTAAAATAAAAAAAGAAATACGCGACAAACTTGTTGACTATTTATGAAGATATTAAATAATATGAAATAATTTCCTCTCTCGACTATTTCTCGTAATGTTGAACACAATGATAATACAATACACACATAACAAAATAATAACGTTCTCAATTACATTGATACCTTGCTAAATTATGCCAATATTAATTAGCTTGTCTAAATGTAATGTGCATCGATAATATACGTCCGCTTCGTTTTTCGTTCTCTACGTCCCAGAAAAAATCGATTAGGATCGGTTATATACGTTCTGGGCATCCCTATTTCGCGTTTTCCACTACATGTGAATTCACGTGTAGCTACAATTACTACACTATTGTGTCGTTTGACGTCTCCTTCTATTCTTTCAAATTGCACGGGCTGTGTGTGTATGTTTCGGGCTAGTGATGTGCGTGTGGATGTGGAATGCGTGTGTGAATGCGAGGAAACATGAACGAACGAGTGACAGTGATTGAGGGGGACAGGGTGATAATCTGGCTTGCGCGAGGATTCCGATGGGGCATAGTTTGAAGGACTATCACAATGGATGGACTTTTGAAATTTCTACAATCGCGCGCCTCTATTTCGACGAGATTTTCTCTCGCACAGAGAAATTTCCAGAATAACGCCGATCGTATTAAACATGTATTCCAATATCAAAATGTATCCTCATCCTTTGTAAGAATTAAAATTAAACTAGCATAAATTAAACGTAAATTAAAATTTAAAAATTTATCTTCAATTTTTTTGGAAATCCGATTCAATTTTTTTGGAAATCAGTAGCGAATGGAAATTATTTTTAGATGATACGATTCTTTATTTAATGCGTACTTTATATCTCATCCTTTTAAATTTTACAAGCTATAATATACATTTTCAGAAATAGCAAATACTGTATAATAGAAATAGTAATATATAATAAGTATCTTACATAATTAAAAAGGTAAAATGATTGAACATTTTGCCTAAAATGCAGAATCGGAGGAACATCCATTAAAATTATAATTTTGATCAAAAGATGAAATTTCAGATGGTGTATATGATTCGTCCATTATTTCAATAACGAATGCTTTTATGTCACGTAAATTTTCCGTTGTCAAAAATAATTCTTAATGAAATGCAATTATTTGTCTCATTATCCGACAGCATCGACAAAAATAATGGGAAACAAAATGTATCAACGATACTTCTGTTTACAGCGTACATACATAAAAGCATCAACAGTATCGATTGAAAACACATGGAATTGTTTCAAAACAGATCTCGGTGTATGAAATATCGAATATCGTGGAAAGAATTTTGGAATTTAAACCAATACTGGCATCCATATTAATTTATTCACGATTCTCGTGTTCGTAACTATAAAAAAAAAAAAAAAATTAAAAATTCGGCGCGTGTATTTTAACGTACACTAAAAAGAATTAATGGATTGTAAAAGGAATAAAACTTTCTATTCCTCTTATTAGACAATTTGAAATGTTTGAATGCCAGAGTTATTTTTTCCATTTTATTTTTTCCCTTTTCTATAATAGTTTGCCTTCGTTTGATAAAAACAAAATTGCGACTACAATTTTCAACGGGTTTTATTGATCAATTAAACACAATAATTTGACAAAATTAAAAAGAGTAGAAATCAAATAGGGCGGGTAAGGGGTAGGGTGGGAGGACATGCTGGGTTCTCCTGTCACTATCGCTAGCGGTTGTTGGTTGGCTATGGGTGTCTCGTGTATTCTGGGACATTAGAGGTTGTAAAAGGTTCATTGGACGTATATATATATAGTATAAGAAAAGAGTTTTTCTATACAAGAATATTCATTAAAAAAAGTTGTATATAATATGTATATATAGACAGATGTATATATATATATACGGAGATAATATATATATGTATATATATATAAATACGGCACACACAGAGAGCATGCGACACGCACGACAGGTGGACAAAATACAAAAAAACGTAGGTATCCCAAATAGAATAAGAGAACAGTTTTATGTGTGAATGAAACAACGAGATCGAGACAAACGTGAAGGAAACTCGGTGATAGACATCGACTTACCTCGAGCAGTTGTTGATTCCTGATCTCCCGTTCTCGTCTGACGGCTTCCAGCCGTTCTGTCTTCTCTTGCTCCTTAATAAGCCTACAATGAGGATATCATTAAGTACACGTAATTCCCAAACAGTAAAAAAATTCGAACAAATCATTAATCAACGCTTACTAGTAAACTACTTGTCCATAAATTTTACGAATGTTTAAAAGAATTCGAGTTCTGAATTAACATAGCGATTCGCGACTGGATTTTTAAATTCTTGCTCGATAACGTTTACGATTACACGCAAGCAACAATCTTGCGGCAAGAAAAATAAATACGCGTTAATTAAACATCAATATGTTGCAATCGCGAAACTTCGGATTAAGTATTAAATTCCAGTAAGTGAATAAATATCTGACTTCTCATATAGCGATGAGATTAACACTTCAATAAATTTCATAATTTATTTAACTATTATTGACAATCATAAACATTCTATCAATTTTATGAAGTGATCTCTCTCCAGATAATAACACGCATTAACTCCTTTCATATTTTTTAATCTACTCGAGCAATATTATTTAATACTTTTTAAAAATAAATTCATTTAAATAGTAATTAATACGTTTAAATAATGAAATATATTTAAATAATAGTCGTACCTAGCTTGTTCTTTATGTCGTTGCGCTTCTTCCTTCGCGAGTTTTTTCGCATAAGCTAGCTTCTCTCTATCATATTGATTGTTCGTCCGTACGTCTCTAAAGCCACCAGCCGCTCTGAGTTCTTCCAGCCTTCGCGCTACTTCCTGAGCACCGAGTCTGACGAATTCAGCCTCTGCTAGACCCATCGTTGGCTGCAGAAATTCCCCCACCAACGGACGAGAGGAAAATGAAAAATTGGCGGTAGTTAATTCGGCTGGATTTTGATGTTCCAGAAACTGAAATTAAAAAATTGATTTCTTCTTGAAAGGAGTCGACTTCAGTAATCCAACTATCATATCTGTCATATCATCTGTATTTCGATGTAATTATGTTATTTCCTTATTACATACATATTATGTATCACGATGTAGATATGATAATAACGCGCGAAAGCAACGATAGAAAGTTTAGCAAAGTACTCTAAACTTGCCAGCGCGACTTCATGCGAATCACTTTTGATAACGTACACCAACCATCACCGTAATATGTTGCAACCAACCTTCACTAGATCGGGACTGCTCCTAAAAGTTTTCCCGCAGGGGCTGTAATACGACACGTCGCCTTTTATCACTCCCGTCTTTCCTAGTCCCTTGATAACCGTTTCACGCTTCCAACCGCGCTCTAACGGCATTTGAAGATCTCTTTCGCTGGGTTTGAGTTTCCTCCTCTTCGCGCTAGGTGTGCCTTCTGCATTGTCGTCATCGGTATCCGTGACAACATCGGTGTTACTGCCGCTCTCGCTGGTCACGTCCATGTTACTCTCTTCTCCCGAAGCCTCCAGCAACTTGTTTTTCATCTTTTCCTGCAAAGATTTCTATATAGGGAGAATGGTTTTAGTGCGAAATCATAAGTAAAAAAAAAAAGAAAAACGAACATGGCTCCTCGCCCACGAAGCACGAATTGGTCGAGGTCGCTTCTTCTTCTGTATCTTCGTTAGCAAGTGATAGTACTTTAACAAAAGATAATCGTAAAGATATACGGAAATTACATAAGTACAGAAGTCAGAATAAAAGAATAATGTTCTATTAAAATGTAATTATAACTTTTAAATTAATACTCGTATATATTAAAATGTGACACGTTAAAATTAATACTCGTACGATAAAGGTATTTCACGCTGACGCTGATAGCTGGATTTTACCTGGTTCTTTTCGTCACTCTGACCAGTAGCGACGGAAGCGTGCAATTGAGCCGCCAGTATATTCGACCTCAGCAACGATACTTGGTGAGACAATGGCACACTTGGATCCAAAGTCGGGGTGGGTTTAATCCCTAGAGCTCTGCTTTGAGCCAACAACGACGCGACCGTGTTCTTCTTAGGCTTCGATACACCGCGACCGAGATTTCGCGGCCTACCGTCCTTGTGATGGGTGGCAGAGCTTGCACTCTCGCTTTCCTCGCTACCGCTACTCGGCCGCTGTGGTGAGTCTGCGGCAGCGAAAAGTTGCGCCAAGGAAGGACTAGGTGACGCCGGCACCGGCACCGAATTCTGCGGAACTCTTCTTGGCTTTGGTCCGGGTTTTCGTCTCGCTACAATAATTCATAAAGTTTTGGTTATCTGAACCACGTATTTTTTTTCAGGAAAATTGACTTCTTGGAAATAAAGAAAAAACTTTTCTATCGAGACTAATTCTCAACACGTAAATATTCGCTTGTGTATGTAAAATCTTAATGGATTTTAGAAACGACATAAATAAGAATACAGGACTATAGGAATATTTCCTTATTTGACAACTAATTTACATAATTTTACTTTAATTTTTCTAAAAGACTAAGTTTAAAAAATGTGATTGTTTCACGAGCAATTTCTCTATTAAAAATATACAACGACTTTATATCACAAAAAAGGTTTTAAAAAAGTAATAACTGAAAATGTTACGTGCAATGAAAATATTAGTTGCTATACTTACACGTTCGATCGGAGGCAAGTAACGATTGGCTTAAATTACTGAGCTGACTGAGCGGTTGACTACCAGAAATCGGCGAGCTACTGCTCGTCGTGGCGGGCTTTAAGGAGAGATTTAGGGGCGCGTCCGAATCGTTGATGTTGTTGTTCGCGTTGCTACTACTGCTGCTACTGCTGCTAGTATACGTCGGTGGCGCCGACAAAACGGAGCCGTTCGTTGAATGGGCCGGCAGTTTGATTACTTCTACTCGATCCACCGAATCTCTGTATTCGTTCGAGTCGGTCTGAAGAAAGACGAAACGTGCAACAATTACATGACATATCGCGCACAAGTACAGATTCGTGTAGCGGATATAAAATTAAGGAAGCAATTTAATTTCGCAACTGAGTGAAAATAAATCTTTAAATATTTGTCATACTAAAAGGTAGTAACAATAGATGTTGATTGATTGCAATTTTATGCTTGAGTGTTTCGGAATTGTGAGCGACACATGTAGTGACTGAACGTACCCCCGTGCGATTGTACTTTCTCGGTTCTATCATTAGCGACGAGGACGATGTCGTGTTTGTCTGATGAGCACTAAGGGTAGGGACGGGCGGCGGATGTACGCTGACGCTGGGAGTGTCCAAGGATATTGTCTTCTTCCTGCCGCGGTTTGTCGTTCCAGGAACCTTTGGACCGACTATACTCGACGTATACTTGATAATCTCCGTGTCGGGAGGTAGGCGCACACCTCCCAATATACTGCTAGGGTCACTAGATAAAACATCACTGTGAAATTATTTATTCTTTATGGCAATTGAAGTAGATTAAATTATGTAATGAGAGAGAGAGAGAGAGAGAGAGAGAGAAGATAATTGAACAGTGAGGTTCAAGAATTTAATTGTATTAAGATTTAAAAAAATGGACCTACTTTATATATTCTAATTTCAACCATAAATCAATCAGAGCTTCGTGAAAAATCTATCGCGTAATTGAATTAATATATTCACCTTCCTTCCTTCGCAGAACTGTCGCGATAGGAAAAACGATAGCGTGAAAATACAATTTTTTAGCGAGTTAAATAAAATCAATCTTGACCTTGTTTATTAAATATGCGAAACGAATAATCTCTCACCTGACGACATTGGATTGCGAATTTGGCGTACTGCTGACCGGGGTACTGTGATGAGAAGATGTCACTGGTGGTTGAGTGGACACCGGCAGGCTGCTGCTCGTCATACTTGGCGTTGTTGAGCTACTACTGCTAGCTGGCGGCGTCTTGTGACTCTTGCTTGACTTAGCTGCTCGGTCGCGAAAACGTAAACACAATTGTACATCTATGATGCATCTAAATCTAGATTATCTTCGAAAAAACGTCCGCGTTCATCTCAATCCAAGACCGGCAAGATTGTCAATTGTTACGAAAGTAAGTTCATAGTTTGAAAAGTCTCAAGTTTCTACCTCATTAACAAGTAATCTTGTTTAACTCGAACTTGAGAGAAATTTTAAAATTATATTATAATTTCAAATATAAATAAAAATACACAAAACTCAAACATCTTGCTCGCAAAATAGAAAATAATTATAGTGATAAATAAAATGACGAGAAAAAGCCACGTAAATATAGCTTAGATAAAAACAAACATAAAAATATCGTAAATACAAAGGAAGAAGTAAAAATTGTGTCTTACGTCATCAGATAATTTTTTAATATTTAGCATTAAAAAGAGAAAATAATTGAAAATATTCCGAGCGACGTTGTTATCTCGAAAAGACTCGGCGATTGAGGATTAAGAGTACGGAGGCGAACGTTTCTCGAGCATTGTATTATGCAACATTGTCGTTGTTACTTACACTTACTGGACTTGTGGGACGAGAGGGACGGGGGATTAAGTAGAGAGGCGGGATAGGGTGGCAGGAGGCTTTCGGTACCGGGCGGAAATCCTGGAAGTCCTGCCGCTCCTTGTAACCTCGCGAGGTAGTCTTGCGCCGCCAGATGAGAGGCCATTGTCCACCATGCAGTGGCTGCTGGATTGATGCCTGCAACACGAACGATACATCCGGTAAATCCGCCCGGTCTATAAAATTCGTGTTTCTCTTGAAACACTGCTCAACGCTTGACTGTCCGAGTCTGAATGAGCCAATGACAGATAGATATAACAAAATATTTTTCTAAAAGAGACGTCTTACAAATAAGTAAATTTAAACTGTCTAAAATAGTCAAGATATCTTATGGAAAAAAAAGATCTCTTCGATTTGGATAGATTAAAAATTTTATTGTATAAACGATTGAGGTCGCATAGTGCATTCAATCAAACATATAAAACATGTTCTATTGCACCATGTTTTGTATGTTTCATTTGAATACCCGATTTATCCTAATTGATAGGACTTTCAGAAACGTATGAAGGAGAGATGAGTATAAGAGACGGGTGAGAAGAGGAGAGTTGGCGGAAAATTTACTTACCCAGACTTGCAGCTTGACTGGCGGCCACGCTGAGCGTACCGAGGCTGCTGTGAGGGTACGGGGACGGGGGTGGTGCCGAGGCTGGTGTGTGACCCCCAAAGCCAGGCGCTGAGCCCCCTCGGCCCAGAATAGCGTAAGCCGAGGGCAAATGGGGAGCCCCCAGGCCATAACCACCCGGCATCCCGCCGAAGAGTGACGATGCTGCGCTGTCGCCTCGAGACCAGTATGCTGCTAAAATTAGAATCGGGGAGACCGTTATGAATGGGTGCAAATCTGCAAATTTGGCACGTATCTCTTACGTAAGCTCGATAAGTGATGTTCGAGCGAACGACGCTGTTTCGCTGAGAAATCGCATCGAAGCAGAAATAAAGTTAGATAATAAGAACGACGCTGTCTATTTTGTAGTAGAGAACACTTATCGATATATAATAGACCGGAAACACCAATTTCAAATCGGTTGATTTTCTACCTTGTCTACTAAAATCGATAACTATTTATGTAGTTTATTTTTACTGATAAGTATTTACATACTCACGATAAGTAGACTACTTTTCTCAGTTGTCGCAAATAATTCCAACAGTTTTATTTTCTATGATGTCGTTGCTTTATAGAATATAATTTTGCGTTACTCTATTTAATGATGATAACCTCGATTTTGTGGTATTGAACGAACAGTGCGATAACTGTTTTGCATAGACTCGTGTCAATGCCTAGCGTATTGCGTATCAAAACCTGCCCGCGGCGATTTGAGTAAATTAATTAATTACCCAGTAGCAACGTGTATGTTATTTGTTTACGTGATAATGCCGCACGTTAGAGCAATAACGCTAATTTATAGAGTTCTATCATGCAATGGAATACATTTACGTGTTCGCGGAAAAATCATATGATAGATCGAAACGTACACCCACGCGAATCTCATATGCGACGAATAAATACATTGCTCATTGGGAAATGATTTCGTTACAAATGCACTGTAAATGTTTGTGAACAGTTCGAGATTGTTAAATATGTCATGATAATTTTGTAAAATGTTTTTTCCTCCCGTGCGAAATATTTTGCAATATTTTGAATGAGACAAAAATATGCATCGGGTATACGTGTTCCATTAAATTATGAATTTTTTGCTTATAAATTACACTTGCGCAAAGGAGTCCAAACAAACTGGTGTGCGAGGTCTTCTTAACAATTCCATAATTAAAATCTCTAGCAAATCGTGTTACAGCATTAACCGTTACAAGTGTTACAATAATAACAATGAAGCACCCTCTGTAACACAAGAGCGGATAAGTGATATAATTGAATAAATTATGCATGTGTATTATAATTTTAGAAACTAAGTGCATGTATCCAATACAAATGTGATGGAATAAATTCACGGATGTCAAGAATTTGTTAGAATAAATATCAGTCCTATTGACATTAGCGAAAATTAAGTAATTTTTTTTTTAAATAGATATTTTAATAAAAAAATCTTGATCACACTTTTTTCTTATCGTTATCAAATATTGATTGAAAAATATTTTATTTTCGAGAAAAAACTACGATATTTCTAAAAAAAATGAGATCAAAGAATTCTTATAGCTGAAGAAATGTGCAACTTTAACTTTAACTTGATTGCGCAATTTTTCGTTTAGAAATTCGAGCGAATTGTCGGAAATAAGTTCATCATGCAGTCTTACGATATTAGTTTTGTAAATGGTTGTACCCAATCGCTCACGCGGGTCGTATTCGCACAATTTATTGTTACGAATGCCGACGCAAATGTACCGTTGATTTTCTACGAGTGCGACGGCCTTGAGCAAGGCCGTGGCATTGAAATCTGAGCGCCGCTTTAATTTATACCGGTCGTTGAACTCCGTACTCCGGCTTATACGACTGCTTCACCCAGTGAGCAGCCATCGCCGCCGTTGCAGCCGCATAATAGTTTACGTGCATACGCATGTGTTTACAATTCCCTGCCATTGCTGAATACAGTGAATGAGACACGCGAGATCAAAGTTACATTCGTCATCGATTTTTTATGGTCTTTAAACTTTTCTGCGCGAAACACCTCGTCGGAAATGGTCGGAAACCCGAGAAACGAATGTTTGATGTTTTTACGAGAGGTTAAAAATTCAACTTTCTTTTTTTTTTCTTTCTCTTATTTACCTTCTTTTTCAACTTGGCGTTGAGCATGATCGTAAGTAAATTGCAGACCTAGAATTGAGTTGGCTCAGTTCCAAAATATGTCGATGTACCAAAAGATCCGATAACCACGAGAAAAAGAAAGTTAACCGAATGATATTTGAAAAGGCATTAATCAATCAATAACTATAACCTTTCGCGCTTTTTAATTCACTAAGCCCCGTCGTAATTTCATTCACCATCAATTTTATGGATGTTACACAATATAGTTCGTGTATACCGCCCGGCTCCTGACCTCGATTGTCCACGGCGACCCTACAATAACGCGCGGAACAATTTTCTTTTCTTAATGACTTAACGACGAGCGGAAAATCGTATCGTGCCTTCCTCTTTAATCTAGATACTTTAACAGCAGTCCATTATTCGAACGACCGGCGGCCGGTTAACGCATTAACTGTGGCCGCCATTTTCGGATACATTTGATGTAACGTTGTCGTGTCGGAGCTCGTATAAAGACAGTCGATAAAATACGGCTCGTTGGAAGGAGCGGCGGCGACGGGCGTGTTTCCGTGTCCCAACGTTGCCTTTCCATTCGACATGAAGCTACATTAACATGTATCCACGAGTGGCATGACCTAATATCATCGGATGGAAATTACGCCCTTATCGATTCGATACATAAACGACTTGACGCCTTGAATAAATCAATGTTTTGTTTAGATTATCATAATGTAGCGTGCGGATATATTCTCGTGAAAAAGAAGAAATGCGAGATGTGAAACGTGTTAGATTAATGAGTAATCAATCGAGTTCAAGAGACACTTTGCTCTTTTACGTTCTTGTTTGATGATACTGCTGTTACTCGATCTATCTTGTATTTATAAGACGTCTTTGAACATCTTTCCTGTATTTTTAACACTACCGTGTCTCTAGATATTAGAATAGAAATCAAAGCGTGCGCTTATTTATAGATTTGTTGTGAGTTGCAATTTGTGTAATCATAGATTTTTATACTGGAATCTCGTTACACATTAATGTAAATATAGTACAATATTTATCGCTTTAACGCGTTTAATTATATCTCGTAGTATCCTAGATCTCTATTACTATACGTATATGTACATTTAATATTATTTGCATATATAATATTTATATTATTATTATTATTTTATGTATAAATCGCTTTATTACTTTTTATTTTCTGTATGATGCTTTAAACCGAATCATTATAAAATGTAAAGTCTACAGACTATTAATTTCTCCAGACTATTAATTATCATAACGCGGCTTGTAATTTATCACGATCAATATCGCTTGCTTATATCTCATATACAAATTAATTGGAATATCATGCACCTCGACATTTTTCGAATCAGTGATACTAGATACAAGAATGCGATATATTAAACACTCGATAATAGTCCATATTCTCACGTATATTTAATATAGGGATACAAAATGTGTGGCTGCCGGATTATAAGTTTTATATATCTGATTCGCCCGAGAGAAGGATTTTAATCCTGCGGCATACGAGATATTAAACGTAACAAATGCGATGCATTCCGACATTAACTTTATCGTGACGCATACAAATCGAGTTTGGGAAACAAAACTGTAAGATACTTTATTTATTATGCAAATGTTAAACAATTCTACAATATACATCCTACAATTTGTAATATTAGCTATTATTTTAGAATAAGACCGTAAAATTCTCTTATCATTACTTCTCATTAAATTTCGCAGACTATTGTCGCGCAATAATGTAAGAAATAATTGCAACATTTGAACCATCAAGATTCTGCTACAACTCGCGCGTATATCGATAAATATCGCAGCTTAATCTTTAAAGGAATAGAAAAAGTTGTTATGCGTTCAAGATAGGATACTACTTTGAGATAAGAATCATATCAGACGACATTGCGAGGATCGGTAGTTCAGAGATAGATCTCACGCGCGCGATTCTTATAAACCAAATATATGGCTGAAGGAAGCTCTTCTGGAATAAGCTGCGCTCAAGACTCGGGGAGATAATTCTCTCCGTGGGTTAGGTTCGAATCGTAATTGCATCGAGGTAAGAGAAACAGGCGAGAATCGCGCACTGAATGTTGACGGTATACGCGCGCAAACCATTATCCCTGAACGTAATTGCACTACACTTCGCTCGTGCGCAACCTCTCCTTCTCATTACAGCGTCGCCATAGCATCGCCCGTTGCCAGCATCCACAGTTTCACAGCGCGACTGAGCGTAATAAATGCACCAGGCTGTCTCCCAAAAGTGTTCTCAATAATTTTACATAAGTCTTACGTCATTCTGATCGGCGGGAAAAATTCCGGACACGTCACTCAGGGAGATTTTCGCGTTTGAAGAAATCGCAAGGAGGTCTCCGTGTATTAGCAAATTAAATCAAATGATTTCAGCGAACGTTAAATTTAACATTAATTAACTACCTGCTGAAAAAACGACGTAACGCAGCGCGGCGAAGGTCGAGACGACCTAGAAGGCGAGCCTCGGGGAACGATTGCAATCGCCAGCTTCGTGATCCCTAATCCACCGCCAGTCACGCGCGAACGAAACGGTCGGAAATGCAGATAAGCCGAAGCCGGCGGCAAGTCGACGTATCTCAGAGGCCGCGGCGATGCGTCACGTCTATCGATTTGTGATTAAGCATTCGTACGAGCGTGCGATGGAGGGGTGGAATCGCGGAGGAGTGCGACGGAGCGGTACGGACCGATGTCGGCGACGAGTGCGAGAGCGAAAGAGAGGATCGTATGGTGGGGTCATCGCCGTTCGTCCGGTTGGCACACGTCATCGTTGCCGCCGTCCACGTTCGTTCGGATGCGACGCGATGCGATGCGACGCGACACGTCGCGTCGCGTCGCGTCGCTAATTTCCTGTTTTTCGTACCGTACTAATGAAGGACTCTCTTTCTCATCCCCCGTACATTGTTCTCTCTCCCTCTCCTTCTCCCCTCTTCCCCCTAATCGACGGACTTGAGAGCCACTATTGCAATTCAAAGAGGAGAAGGGGTTTTTTTTTCGATCAATCGATGCGATGGATACAAAACAGTTGCGTTCTTGCGAAAATTGAGGCCACTTTGACCTCCCGACTTGTATTTCCACATTTTGAAATTGATACCTGCGTAGACACGTGTGTGATACGCATTTTGTGTATTCTTTCACTCTAAAAATATGGGTGTGAATTTGACACCATATGGTTGGTCTTCTCATCGTGTTGGTGATTATATACATAAATATTAATATCACGAATTTTAAATATCAATATAATGATGGTGTTGATAAAACACCAAGGGTATAAATACACACCATGTTGGTATTAATATTAATATGAAATTATACACATAGCATGATATTAAATCCACACCAGTTTTTTTATAGAGTGTATTTTATGGAGATATTTTACAGGATCGTTGATTGTCATATGAAGAATATTTTTTTCTAATAATTTTGCACAGCTCATTCTCTATACACGGAAAAAATAATTTCACTAAAATATCTTGAATATCTAAAAATTCAGGTATAGATGCAGATCTAAAAGTAATGTTGGATCAAAATAATTGAGTAAAAGAAAATCAAGCTTAATGAGCAATGCTACAAAATTTGACATTCTAGCAATCAGCTCGAGCGTTCTATAATGTAATTATTTTGATGGTCCATAAAATTGTTTTCAGATCTGTAGGTAGCTAAACTTTTAGATACTTCAGTAAAATTCTCCTTTATATGTATCGTATCTGTTGCACTGTTCAAATCGTCGATTTAAGTGACTTTTTGTACTTCAAAACGGAGGCATGATTCTTTGCAACACGAGAACGAAAACTCAATTTGTAAAACGGTACAAAGACATAGCGAACTGCATTAGGAAACTTTTTCCGATGACTTTTTGCTTCATTCTGTCGGCACTTTATTCGCGAGTTTCAAGGTAATGTTACCAAGTGAAAACAGTACGTTTGTTTTCTTTCACGTCTCTATGTTTCCGAGAGAAATCGAAGTCGACAATTAAGAGTTAATTAGTAGATACGAAGAATTACTTAATTGTACTGTCCTTTTAGAGACTCCGACATTATTCTGTGACATTGTATCCTTATCACAAAGATTAAGATTACACAGTAATTAACATCTTATTTTAATAGAGAATTACCGGTTTGCTATAGCAGGAGCGAAATAAAGACGGTCAATAGTTAATACGTTGCAATATAATTTAAATATAACCTGACGTACGTTTATCCGCGGATATATCGGATGCCATAGTAAATTTAGCCCCTGCCAATCCAAGCCGGCGAGAATGTCCGACCGGTAGATCGTTGACATCCCGCGGCTTAAATCGGAATTGCTCGCCTTCAAAACATCAACGTTCCGAGCACTTCTAATAAAACCACAGCGACGGTCTGCGCTGTAGTGTGCCGTTTATAATAAGCAAAGCTAAAGCTGGAGACGGAACGTTTTTAATCCTTCCCCGCTGCGTTTGCGAGTTACAACGTATGCAGTAGGATTTATCGAAGCCCGGCGAATATGCTGCGCTTTAGCTTGAAATTTAGTCAAGTTGGTCAATTTAGTCAATTTAATGAAGCAAGGCAAGAGATAAGAAATAACGATTGTAATAAATAGGCCGAAAATAACATTTGCTTTAATCGTAAACACACTAATAATATGTTTTAAGCTAAACCTTTAATTAGCCGCGCGATGTCAAATCATTTTGTTCAACGTGTATTTTCGCGCGACTAACTAAAAGTTAAAATTGAATCCTGCAAGTCTAATGTTAGATCCTAATAAATTCGAAATTATGTAGGTCTCTAAGGAAATTATTACTCTAATTATTTATAAAGACCAGTAATTGATCAAATTTTATAATCAAGTATCATAAAGCGTTTACGCTTAGTACTAATCGTTCATGATATTATCCAATAATAGCGATAATTAACGATAGTGATTTAGCGCAAGTAATGCAAGGAGATAATCTTCATTCGATGATTCCAACGCCGCGCCGTTGCGCGTCGGTCCGGCAGAACAAAGCGGATAGTAGGTCTACAAGGAGAATCTCGACATGCACGCACGCACGCACGCACGCACGCACGCACG
>Ga0157364_1002632_pt1 | contig 16878 bp, 13 predicted proteins | sample AttsexASBM2_FD_111476 | JGI IMG/M metagenome (GOLD analysis project Ga0157364, IMG submission 111476) | Fungus gardens microbial communities from leaf cutter ant in Ribeirão Preto, State of São Paulo, Brazil - Atta sexdens ASBM2 | ecosystem: Host-associated > Fungi > Mycelium > Unclassified ... | reverse complement strand
TATGGAAATATTCCAAGTGAGTTTTGCTTTTAAATTTATTATTTAAAAGTTTCTTATTTTTCAAGAGCGAAGTATAGCGATTTATTTATCCCCAATTATCTTGAGATTAAATTTATATTTTGTTTTTTTTTCCTATTATAGTTCAATATTTTCTTACGTAATATCATATATGTGGATTGATAATTCCAGGAATTGAACTCATAATCTGCTTGACAATCGAATGATTTGATATTGAGCTATTCAGCATCCCAAAATTACTATTATTGCTCGTGTTTAAAATACATTTGTTTTGGAAAACAACATTATTTAATTTAAAAGTAAAGAATAATTATACTGAGATTTAAAATTCATATATCTCATTTTTAGGATCTGTCGAGTTACTTGGTGCTATGGCGTACTGTGCACCAAAACAGTTAAGCAGCTGCCTGCCGAGTATCGTCCCAAAATTGATAGAAGTACTCAGCGATTCTCACACAAAAGTACAAGAAGCCGGCGCAGAAGCGCTCAAGGTCATCGGAAGCGTCATCCGCAATCCGGAGATTCAAGCTATTGTGCCTGTGTTGCTAAAAGCGCTACAGGATCCTTCACATAAAACCGCCACTTGCTTGCAAACATTACTGGATACGCAATTTGTACATTTTATTGATGCTCCATCGCTAGCTTTGATCATGCCTGTTGTGCAACGCGCGTTTCTCGATCGTTCAACAGAAACCAGAAAGATGGCTGCGCAAATTATTGGCAATATGTATTCCTTAACAGATCAGAAAGATCTGACTCCATATCTGCCGACTATTATTCCAGGTCTGAAGACAAGTTTACTTGATCCAGTACCCGAAGTACGTAGTGTATCAGCAAGAGCGCTGGGTGCAATGGTACGAGGAATGGGCGAGTCTAGCTTCGAAGATCTATTACCTTGGTTGATGCAAACACTGACTTCCGAAACTAGTAGTGTCGACAGATCCGGAGCTGCCCAAGGTCTCTCCGAAGTGGTGCGCGGATTAGGAGTCGAGAAACTTCACAAACTTATGCCCGAGATCATTAGTACCGCAGAGAGAACTGATATCGCTCCCCATGTGAAGGATGGATACATTATGATGTTCATATACATGCCAAGTGCATTCACCACAGAATTCACTCCATATATTGGACAGATAATCAATCCTATATTGAAGGCATTGGCCGACGAGAATGAATATGTGCGGGAAACTGCATTAAGGGCAGGACAACGTATCGTTACACTTTATGCTGATTCGGCTATAATGCTATTATTACCGGAACTGGAGAAGGGTCTCTTCGACGATAATTGGCGTATCCGATATTCATCTGTGCAACTATTGGGCGATCTACTTTACAGGATCTCTGGTGTATCAGGCAAGATGTCAACCGAGACCGCAAGCGAAGATGATAACTTCGGTACAGAACAATCACATTATGCTATTATAAACGCTTTGGGTGCGGAGAGGCGAAATCGTGTTTTGGCCGGATTATACATGGGACGATCGGACGTGGCTCTTATGGTCCGTCAAGCAGCTCTCCATGTTTGGAAGGTAGTGGTAACGAATACACCGAGAACGCTGCGAGAAATATTACCAACGCTGTTTACTCTTTTGTTGGGATGTTTGGCGAGCACGAGTTACGACAAAAGACAGGTAGCCGCTCGAACATTGGGCGATCTCGTTCGGAAATTGGGAGAACGAGTATTGCCAGAAATCATACCGATTTTGGAAAAAGGTTTACAGAGTGACCAAGCCGATCAACGTCAAGGAGTATGCATTGGTCTATCGGAAATCATGGCGAGCACCAATAAAGATATGGTCCTTACCTTCGTCATCAGCCTCGTGCCAACGGTGAGGTAAGTATAATCATCTTTAAAATGATAACAACCAAAACGTATGATCAGGCATTTAGATAAGGAGATTATAATCCTGTTTTAGAAAAGCACTGTGCGATCCATTGCCGGAGGTTCGACAAGCTGCTGCCAAAACTTTCGACGGTTTGCATTCCACGGTGGGTGTTCGCGCTCTCGATGATATATTGCCGGCAATGTTGACGCAATTGAACTCGCCTGACCATGCAGAGGCAGAGAACACTTTGGACGGTTTACGTCAAGTGATGGCGATCAAGTCGCGCGTTGTATTGCCGTATCTAGTCCCACAATTAGCCTCGCCGCCGGTTAATACGAAAGCACTATCGATACTGGCCAGTGTGGCAGGTGAAGCATTGACAAGATTCCTCCATAGAATTTTACCAGCATTACTCACTGCTCTTTCTAGTGCGCAAGGAACGACAAACGAACTGCAAGAGTTAGAGTATTGTCAGGCTGTTGTTCTTTCCGTCACCGATGAAGTAGGCGTCAGGACCGTGATGGATCAATTAATGGAAGCCACGAGAGCGGAAGATCTCTCGAAACGGCGGAGCGCCGCGACATTGCTTTGTGCATTCTGTCGTGACACTCGCGCTGATTATAGCCAGTATGTCCCGCAATTGCTTAGAGGTTTAATTCATTTATTCACCGATGAAGATAGGGATGTGTTACAGATGAGTTGGGAGGCACTTACAGCCGTCACGAAGGTAAACATACAGATTGAAATGCGATAACTCGAACATTAAAATTAATATAACATATACAAGAATATGTTAAAAAATGAAAAATGTTACAAATAAAAATTATATTATAATAATTCATTCTTAAAATAATATTAACATTTTTAATTGCTCTTTCAATTGTTTTACTTCTTACAGACTCTTTCATCTGATCAGCAAATAGCGCACGTACAGGACATTAGGCAAGCTGTTCGGTTTGCGGTATCTGATTTAAAAGGTCAAGAATTATTACCCGGATTTTGTCTTCCCAAGGGAATCACACCGATTTTACCGATCTTCAGAGAGGCAATACTGAATGGTTTGCCGGAAGCAAAGGAACATGCAGCTCAAGGACTGGGAGAAGTTATAAGATTGTCCAGCGCGGCCGCGTTGCAACCGAGCGTCGTACACATTACCGGTCCGCTTATCCGAATTCTTGGCGACCGTTTTAATTGGAGTGTTAAGGCAGCCGTTCTCGAGACGCTTGCTATATTACTTGGGAAGGTTTGTATGATTAACCATAATTTTTGTCATTACTAAGATTTTACATCTCATATTATGTGGTTTGCAAATGAAACAGAATATAATACATTGTCTTTTAACATTCTAGTAAAGGTTCTTCTGATTCGAAGTTATTGATTTACCTTGCTTATAGGTTGGCGTTATGCTAAAACAATTCTTGCCGCAATTGCAAACTACATTCTTAAGAGCTTTGAATGATAGTAATCGACAGGTCAGATTGAAAGCAGCTTATGCTCTTAGCAATCTGATTGTCATCCATACACGTGTCGATCCTTTATTCACTGAACTTCACACTGGTATCAAAACAGGAGATGATCCAGCGATAAGGTAATTTCAATTTGTGGATACATCTTTCGAGTATTGAAACGTTTTGCAAGAATTTATAATATTGTTCGAAATACAGGGAAACAATGCTACAAGCTCTCAGAGGTGTACTGACCCCGGCTGGCGACAAAATGACTGATCCTATGAAGAAACAGGTATTTGCAACGCTCAGCAGCATGCTTGGTCATTCAGAGGATATAACGAGGAATGCAGTCGCTGGTTGTTTTGGCGCTCTTTTGCGATGGTTATCTCCGGAGCAATTAGCGATTGCATTTAATGATCATCTCTTATGTAAGTTCACGAAGAATATAATGTAATTTAAATTGACAATAATTATTTATAATTATATTATTAATATATTGATTGATATTCGATTAGGTAACGATGTTAATGCCGACTGGGTGCTCAGGCATGGACGTTCAGCTGCGCTTTTCGTAGCGCTAAAGGAATCACCTGATACAGTATACAATCCAAAAGAGAAGGATCGTGTTTGCACAGTGATACTTTCCTATTTGGCTGCTGACAGAGTACAGATTGTCATGAACGGCGTACGAGCGTGTGGATATCTATTTCAATATCTTATGAACGAATCGCAATCAATACCACAGCAAATTTTGTCGCCTTTTGTGAGGGTAAGTTCGAAAAGAATGTTATATCTATATGTACAGGATTCAATAAATAAATTGCTGGTAATGATATCTAAAAAGACACGTAACATGAAATATTTAACATAATAATCTAAATTATATCTTATAATATTAAATCAATATCACTGTAACTTTTAGTCGATGAATAATAACAGTAACGACGTGAAGCAACTACTCGCCCGAGTTTGCATTCATCTCGCGCGTAACATACCACCTGAAAATATGTCACCTGAACTGCTTAGAGCGCTTTTGCCAATGTTGGTAAACGGTACGAAAGAGAAGAACGGATATGTTAAAGCGAACAGCGAGCTCGCACTTATCGCGGTGCTTCGGTTGAGACAAGGCGAAGAAGAACACCAGGTTAGTTGTTATTTTCTAATCGGTAAAAAACTTATTTAATTTTTTTTTAAGTGATTGTCTTTCTTATATATAATTATTTTTTCATGTAAAATGTTAATAATAGTTTTGTCCATCTTCTTTCAGCGTTGCATGGCTTTCTTGGACGCTGGCGCAAAAGAATCTTTGTCCGACGTGGTCAGCAAAGTGTTGCGTAAAGTTCTCTCTCAACCGGAGGGCAAAATAGAGGAATTAGATGATACGTTACTCACGTGAGAGATATTGTACTTCCCGGGGCTTATTACGCACTATACCCGTTCCAATAATCGTATTATCCATCATTATTCGCCCGACCCCTATAAAGAAGAGAATTATCGTTCATGTATCAGCTGCATTATGAACAAATTAGCTCGTTCAACATTGTATCTCGATAAACAATTAAAAAGCGTGAAGCAGAACTGTCGCTCAATGGCGTTCAAGTTACTTAAACTAAGATGTCCTGAATATATCAAACGATTCGAACCAGAATTGTACATACTTTTACGAAAGATGTTTTCTATTTCGATTCATATAACGGTCGCTTGACATCTAACGTTCTCAACGTCGATAATCGCACCAGCGTTTTCCCACTTAAAAGATCATAGGTGACAGTCTGTATCTATTATCGAGATTTCTTTTGAAAAAGAAACAAGATTTATTATTTAAGTTCTTACGTTTTGTTCATAATCGCATTTATGTTAATCACATTATGAAGTTTTTTATAGACTTACGTACTATGTATACGTTATATAAAAAATTAATTTTTTCATTTATTGTAAGAAAAAAATATTTGAAAATCTACACGATTAACTTGTAGAATTATGAAGCCAGCTCACAATAATTCGCTCATATAACTACAAGGCTGTATAGGAAACGCTCGCTTGCTTCTGTTAGATTTATTTATTTTGTTTGCACTTTCTGTACTTTTGCAGATGTATAAACTCGTTTACGTATTAGCAGAAGTGGTACCATTTGCTTTAAGGGTATAGTTGCGTATTTAAATTCTTTTAATATATATAGTCGATATTAAGAAAGAACGAAGAGTGCAAGATTAAGCCAAACGATGGGGACCTTTTTAGTTAAAGATGTTCTCTTGAGAATTGATTGTTAATATAAATTATTTTTAACATCTCATTTTTTTATACAGATAATTTTTCTATATTATTGCCTTTATAGAAAAAAATGTGACGAAGCGTAGTAATAATAAAGATATGTCTTAAAAATTATAGAGAAAGAAATATAAAGGATAATATAAAAAAATATGTAATAGTGATTCAAATTGAATATATATTATCATTTCTATACCAGCGACATTGTTACTCGTGCAAATATTTGAAAGAATTGTATGTAACAAAGGTAGTTCTTCGGTAAAAATATCTACTCACAGAACTCTAACAATAATATTACATTAATATTATAATTTCTAATATAACAATATAAATGTAATATAATACATGTTGTATATAACAATTACGTTGTTAAGTAGAAAATTATAACATTGATATAATGTTATTGTTAGTTTGTGTAGATAATAAATCAATATTAAATTTCGACGCTCGGTACAAGTCGAGCTAGCTAATCGTTTTAACAATTTCCATTTTTCTTACCTAGTCCTGAAAAAAAAAACAACTATTCTGGAAGAATCCCCCGAGATGTGATTGTAAAAGATGCAAGTAACGCAAAATTTATTTAAAAAATTTACAATGTGGCTTTATTATTATAATATTGTATAATTTTTCATTCTTTTATATATATATATATATATATATATATATATATATATATATATATAGTTTTAGAATAAAAAAAAGTATCGATGTTGTTGATAGAAATATGGACAGACTTGGGTATGTCTAGATATATCCAGCTGGAATGCTTGATTTAGCCGAAATAAGGATTTATAATTTGCGTAAAGATTGTTAAATCAGCTCGAGCTACCCCGGAACGCCATGATACTCTTGGCTCGATCATTGAAGTGTCTTCGGCACAGACTCCGTAAACGCATCGCTCCATATTTACTTTCGCGACGTGCAATCTTTGCATCCACGTCGCCATATGAAAACAAACACGTACTAGACAATCGCAGGATTTTGTATTTTTATATGATTTTTATCGATGGACCCGATGTTTACTTACGTGATGCAATTACCGGCAATTGTTCTCTCCCTAGAGTCGAAGATCGCGCTTCGTCTCAGCGTATATAACGTTTCATTCGATGAATATAAAAATGGGAGCGAAACGGATCGGAGGCAGTGATATGATGAACCAGAAGTAGCACTTCACTTCACGTTTTCGAGCAAAGAGGAACACTTCACTCACGACTTAGTCGTGCGTTTCAGCTGTTCACATGGCTCAAGATTTCCGTAAACACACGACGGATCGACTCCGTTTCCTTCTCATTAAGTGGCAAATACGTCATGGGTAGGTCGCCAAATGCTAATCGATGTTAATCATAGGTATTTAGACTTCTGTTTACAAATTTTTTAGAAAAAGTAATTATTATAGTAGATTCTTGGCTACATTTGCATATGACATTTTTTAAATAGGGATTGTTTGAGAGAAGCATTTTGCTGCCGGCTTTCTAAATTTTTGTATACAATTGTGCAATTAGGTTTCTCGCAAATTAAAAATCTATTAAAGTGTGTCTCTGTCATTTGTGTATTCCCTCTTGAGATAGATTTATAGAAAGTACTTTTCTTTCAGCCCGTAATTTTCCAAAAACCACACGTGATTTCTTGGAATTTTCTGGAAAGAAAACAATCTTAAAGAATCATTACGAATTTTTTCCCCGAGCGTGAATTAATGAAGAGTAAAGTTTCATACGTAATGCAAAACGTATAAATTTTTTATTTTTTATATGACTTCTTTTACATAAAATGTAAAAAAATTCTTCACAGCGAAAAATAAAAAAGTTCTCTAAAGATTTTATGATCAATCTCCTAGATTGTATATATCTATTCGAGGAATTGATCAACTCTATAAATAATTTCAATAAAAAATTTTTTTTATTGAGAACGAAAATAATTATTTTCTGCAGTTTCCAGCTCTACATATGATTAAAAAAATTTTTTCAAATTGCTTTAACACATATCACCAATTGTAAAAAAATTTGCAATTGAAGTAAAGAATTATTACTTTAACGTTCAATGTATGTATTGTCATATTATAATACTATAATGTATGACGTATGTATTGGATAAAGTTTATTGCAATTAACATATTCCGTGTCGTGTGGGTTATCTCGTAGGTGATCCACGTTGGAATCTCCATTTAAGTTGTTTTGACTATAAAAAGAAATTATGAAATAATTTCTGATATTATGATACAAAATTATAATGTAAGTTCTCTTTTTTATATTAATAATTTTTATAGTTTTATAGTTTTAACTAGGAATAACATATTACTTGTAACTGTTTCGTTACAAATTATTTTTTTTGATAACGGACTGGTAAAGATATTATCTTTTTTTGTATAAACTTTAACAATTTTTGTGGTAACGAATTTTACAGTTACGTTTATCGTTACTTTTTATATTTTGAATATATTTAGGATAACCTCTTATACTTTTTATATTTATATTCAATCTTTAATCTCTGCTGTCCCCTGTTCTAAAAATCCGATAGGATCAGACAGGAAAGAATCTGAATATCATGTTTTTGTTCGTAAATTTCAGATTATGTATATAAAATATTTGATAGATTTCTATATATCTGTATCGTTTTTTATCATATAACTTAAATATTATTTCTAATCTGATTTCTATCTGGTCGACCATGGCATCCACACCGCAGACACTTCGAATTCGCGCATCGCATCTACAACACATTCGCGCATCCATACAATATCCGCATAATTATGTTAACCTGTGTATGCTTAACATTTTATTTATCTAGTACAGGCAGACTTGTCTTTCTTTCTGACATATGTTATCTCTCTGGCTAGATTTGAACTATAACAGAAGAATATCCCTGGCGGAAATGAAAAGTTTCATAAACGTTTGTTTAACGTTTACATGAGCGTTTGTGGAAGTTCGTTGAAAGTTTAAAAACAGTCACTAGAGTGTTCATAAAGCGGAAATTGCAACGCTGCGTTTGGAAGACATTCTCTGAAAATAAGAAGTTTCATGAATGTTTGTTTGACATTTACATGAACGTTCAGTTTAAGTGTTCAGCATGCTGAACGCAGACATTTTATTAAAATAAATGATGCAAAATTTTTCTATTGAAAAGTCTCATTATACCGCGCCTTTTATCCTATTTGATGTGGTTTTTTAAATGCGAGAAATTGAATTTCATTGTGTCCCTCTAGTGGTCATGTTGTGCACTATTTGAAAATTGGATATGTAAAAGAATGTTTATTAAACGGAAGAAAAACGCTTGTGTTTTGGAATTAAAAAAAACATTTTTTGAGTGTCATCTTTAAACCGTTTGCGTAAAAATCTTACAAAACGTTTACTGAGATTCAATAATTCGCCACAGGAACAGCGTTTGTTGAATAGAAGAAAAATGTTTGTTTCACGATATTGAGAAAAGTGTTTGCTAAATGTTTGAAAAATTTGACAGTGAACTCTCTGCACGAAGGCGCATCCACGTTTAGCATCCTTTGGAAACTTTAGCATTACAGAACTTTCATGAAACGATATATATTGTATTTTATAAGCGTTCTGAAAGTGTTTAAAACTCAATGGTATTCTATAAGTGTTCTTATAAGTTTGAAAACATATAAACTCTTAAAAAATCGTCATCGAACGGTTGTCAACGTTTTATAAAGTTCCTTATTTTCATCAGGGATAAAGAAAAAGATAACAGACGAAGAAATGTGACATTAGTGATCTGCTATCGCACCGATAAATTTAAGATAAATATATACAAAAGGGGGATCACCTCCATCATATGTCAAGGCCAATGACCTTGGCCTTGACATATGTTGTCAAGATCATGATCCTGACCTCCAACAGATTTTAGATGACAATCATTGTTCGTTATTAAAAAAGTTATTAACGAAAAAAGTTTGAAAAATGATGTCTCTTTTCTACAATACGAAACAGAAATTTTCTACTTTAAAGTATATTTTACGACTTTTCACGCGAAGCGACTTCCATCCCACTTCCCCCCTTGCTTAAAATTAGGAAAAGTAAAAAAATAAATTAGGTCGAGTTTAAAATTAATACAATAGTAGAAAAATAGACATTAGTGGCGCAATCAATTAATGTCGATATTTATTTGATTTTTGCGATATGTCGTGATCTTTTTACGTGCTTGCATTATTTTACTCGATCATTGTATAGCAGTCGATTTTCTTATCTTAAACACGAAGGAACGATACATCAACGATGTTCCCGTTTATCTTTAGAGAGCGGATACGCATAGATATGTATAACAATTACACGATACAAGAGAAATTTCCTTGAAATCGCAGAGATCGACGTATCGCGCGCCGTGCCGGAAATGCAGCCCCCAGCGTCGTCGAAATGTCATCCGACCGGCGAATCTCGTAGCAATTGTCGCGTAATCGCCGTATAAAAGAAGAAAGAAGAAAGGAACAATTATCCGCGAGAGTATAGGGACGTGGCTCGCAGCTGCACGTTATACAGTTCCGCCGTCGCACTTCAAAGCGTTGCCGTCGCCCACGCGCGAAAACTCTCGCTTTACTGCGTCCGGAAGCGGCGCTTTATGTCCCCTGCGTGATCTCTCTCGCGAAGGTATTAAGGAGACCCTTTCCCGCCTTGGAGATTTCCGCTGTAGCACGCGCACGTTCGATCTTCGTCCGCTACAATCGTGATGAAAATTATGATTTCCCAAGCACGTGATATTAAAGTGTATAATTGCGCAGTGCATTATGATTGTAGATTGAAAAAAGTTCTCTCTCCTTTTTAGTAACATTATGATCTTCAATCAGATATCAATTTTATTTTATTTAAAGAAATGTTATTATGAAATTTTATTACGTTAGTGGTTCTTTACCCAGTGATTTACATCGACATTCGATCTTGATTTCATTATCATTTCTGACTTGAGTATATATGAATTAGTGCCTCTATAAATCAATATTTAGAAAAGAGCTCTTTTTATTAACATCTCGAAAAATTATAGCTTTGAGATATATCGTATATATTAGAGAAATCTAAATATTAGTGAATATATATAAAAAATCCTTAAATATTTTTCCTGATAAGAATATTGGATAATAATCTAACGTTAAAGAATGTATAATATGTTTGTTATCTGAGTTGCTTTGTCAATTTTGCCTTAATTGTATCTGCAGCGAATTATATTTTTCAAATTATGTTTTATAACAAATTTATAAACAAATTAAGCTACAAACTACAGAATCCTAGAGAACTTCAAAGTTACAGATCAGTGGCAAACATCGAGTTAAGTCGGGACATGTATAACTCATGTATGTAGCATATCGTGAAAGCGATGCAACTAGACATAAGAATCGAGAAACGGGACATTAAATATTATAGGAAAAATCGTTAGATTATTTATTTTTTGTCAATTCGAGGAAACTAATTTTAAGTGCTAATAGCCCCAGAAAAAATATTTCATATATGATTATATATAAAATATAAAACATAAAAATATTATAAAGATATCTTTTTATCTCTAAAACGTGTCTAAAGCCTGATTATATTGTAACAACGTTACTTTGAAACTTTCTTTTATCTGTCTCTTTCTCTTAACTTTGAAGAGGGAAAATGAGGCATTGCCTATTGGTGCAATTGGGCTTAAAATATATATTTGAAAGGTGATAAAGAGATATTGACATTGCGTATTGTCTGAGAGATTTATGGATTTTACACATAGGAAACACATGCGGAAACAGATACATGTTACTTTTGTTTTTCAAGTGAAAAAACTATCTATAATTTATGCGATAAAAAGAAAAGTTAAATAGAAATGAAAGGAAAATAATGAAAAAGATGTATGAAAAAAATAATCGCACATAATTTAAAGAAATCGTTCAGAACATATTTTAATGTTGACAAAATATTGGTTGACATCTTTGCAAATAAAAGAGAAGTTATTGCAAGATCTTTCTGACCAAATTCTGGAATCGTATATATCGTTAAATTTATTATATTACACGCATACAAAGAATTAGGATCACACGTATTAAGAAACATGGATGAATATAGAGATGGTGCAGAATATAAATACGAAATATATTTTCAACAAATATATTAATGATTAGAAATATTAGAATCACATTTTAGTGCATTCCATGCGTGCATTTTTATACAAAAAGTTTTTTTTTCGCGCTTTCATGGATTTTTTAGACATTCCCTCTTACATTCCTTCTACCAATTTCTCAAGATTTTATTTCCTTCTCTTTTTTTATTTATTAAATATTATACAAGTTTTTAAAATTAAATCATACTTTCTCGTCAATCTGGAGACATGATAGTGTTTCGGCGCTAAGACATTGTCGTAGCTTCTTTTTTTTTATTTACTTCAAAAAATGAATTTGACTTATTTTAAAAATAAGTATTTTGATTTAAATTATAGAAATAAAAAGTAACATTATATATTTTAGAAAATTATACTTTTATTATTAATATTTAATTTATAAAAACGATTGAACACTGTCTATAAACATTCAACAAAATTCAATTGTTGATAAGATACAAATTATTTTGTATACAGAACATTTTGTATGTAAAATGTAAATATAAACACGTTTAGAGTTATCGAATGACATACGACCAATTTCTCTCAAAAGCATGGTGTACTTTATACAAAATAATTTATCCTGTCAACAACTGAATTTCAAACATTCGAACAATGTTTTCCGTCGTTTTTATAAATATTAGTAATAAAAAGGGTAATCAAATTGTTTTTTAATATTTCTATTTTCTTTCTAAATGTGCATATAAATTATTTATGCCTTATGGTATATGTGTATGTACACACACACACACACACACACACACACACACGCCGCACGCACGCACGCACACACGCACACATACACACATTATCTTTTATTTATTTTCAACAGATTTTTTTATACAAAATACATTTTATATACATTTTTGGCACACAAATCTGACATTTTCAAACATGAACATTATAGCCATCGCATACAATACTTACGTCTCGTGTTTTGATTTCAAACAAAATTACATATATGGAATACGTAACAAAATATTCGTGTTTTTAAAATTATATAAGAAAAAAGGCTCAAATAATTTAAAAAAATTAAATAGGGATAAAAATAATAAGGGATTAGGAGTGGCGAAGTAAAATTTTTCAGTGTATGGATTTCCCGAGGAGATTGAGAGAAAGAAAAGGAGGGTGGGGGGATAAATATATTTTCTCATACATATCTTTTCTACTGGCAAAAGTAACCGCTCTAATTTTATTTTTTTTAAAATAAAATTATTAATGATCCTCCTCCATTTTATTATTTAATTTATCGACCATTTTTCGATAAATGTATAATGCCACAATATGATTTACGTGTTTGTTTCATTGTCGATTGAAGATAATTTTTTAAATGTTTTAAATAAGAAAATGATCTTTCATTTGAAGTCAATGTAGGACTCGTTAAAAGAACGCGAATAAATTTTACGTACTTTGATACAAGATCTCTGATCTCGGGATTGTCATATAAAAATTGCATTACATCCTTCAAGCAATGCAGTGGCATTTTTCGTATGTTTGTAATTTCTAAATTATAATTTCTAATTTCTAAATTTCTCCTCGATCAAATATTATACAGATATGAAATTCAATGTATTCAATGAATTCTATACATTGAATCATTCAGTGTATGGAGTACTCTATACTAACCATACTAGAGTCGCTATCCATGATAGGAATAATTTTCTTACTAGCACATACATAGACATATAAATCACATAGGACCCTTACATAAAATTAAAGTTTATCTAAATAATATACACAACAATTATAAAATCAATAATTGCTATAAAGAACAATACTTCCTGTTATTTATTTATATTCGTTTATTATTCGTTTATTATTTGTATTCGTAGCAATGCGAAGAAACGCACCTCCTACGAAGTATTAACGATGATCTCAACGGTATGGTTTCCATACGTATACCCGCTTATCTCTTATGCATCCCCGTGGACAGCAACGATACGTGTTTAGTTTTATTTGTCCTGAAATAATAAAGTATTCTTGCCGACGCTTATGTTAATAACTTGACGATATGTTTTATTTGTTTAACTTGATAATCTCGCTGCACATGAGGATCAGTTCTGAACATATATAATTGAATTTGTCTACAACATCATTTTATTATTATTCAGTATGACTTTTTTTATTATGATGTTATTCAAAGTAACATTTGATAGATCATCGATTGATCTTTACTGCTTATAGAAGAGATAATAATACTTTTGAATTTAAACTTTATCTCTCTCGTGATGAGAAGACGAGATAAGATATGGAAAGGAGAAAATTATTTAAAAAAGAATTCTTTCAGAGAAATTTTCTGTTTGACTAAAATATCGACAGCGAATTATATTAATAGTCTGAGAATACGTGAAATGCACAGAAAGAATATAACGTGTGATGCTTATTTTTTATGCCATGCTTATCTTTCTGCTCGTATCTAACAATAAGTTATTTAATTAAGCGCCAATATGAGGAACTCAAACAAGCTGACATTATAATTATCATTTTGATGTATGCGTCATCAAAAACGTTTATAAAAATCATTTAATACAAAATTTTTAATAATATTATGTAACTCGATAATGTAGAACAAAAAATACACTGTTCTAAAGATCTAATTGTATCAAGAAACAAGGTAATGTTTCGCATCATGTGAACGCGCAGCATGAAACCGCATCGTGTCTTTACGCGAACGGTGAGTTGCGAACGATTCTCTATTCTTGAAAATAAGAATATTCAATTAAAATAAAAAAAATTATTATTATTTGCATAATACATAAAAATATTTTGCAAAGTACCTTACAAGTATCTTAACTGATCATATTAATTTTTTTCATAAAGATCATCTTACGCAACTCATAACTTAAACTTTAATCATAACTTAAACTTATTAACTCATAACTTAAATTTATTAACTTACATGTTAACAAGAATTTCTCCAACAATTTAATGTTTTCGGCAAAAATATTTGATAAAGTAAATGTACCATCCCTACACAAAGTTGCATAAAAGTTGCAACAACATTGCTGCAATATTGCTGCAATATTGCTGCAAAATGCAATGCCATACACAGATTTTGCAACGATATTGCTTCAAATTCTGTGCTATATGCAGTTAATAGACGTAACCCACTTTATTGGACAAATAAGTGATAAAAAAATTTCAATATTAAGCTTTTAAAGCTTTTAAAGCTTTTAATATGTACGAATTTTAAATAAATTCGTTATTAAATTTTTACAAACAACGAATTTATTTAGAGTATAACTTAACATAAAAGTTTAATATTTAATTTTTTGTCATTTCGTCCAATAATAGAGTGTCATGTCAATATGATTAACATTTGTCTTTAATCATCGTTAGTTCTTTGATTTTTTTCAATTCTTAACACGTTCTTTTACACAATAATACTTTTTACATAATAATACTCGAAGTACTAGAGGACAAATATTTTATCTGAGGTGAGATACTCATATGAAATTGATTCGATCCTTTCTTTTTTCTTTTTTTTCTTTTATTCTTTCATGTCAAGGATTTCTAGCGACATACACAGATACCGAGTGATTTGACAAAACTTCCGTTGGAAGTGTATAAACAGTAGCAAACGAAATGAGGCATTCCGGACAAGGTTCTTGTGAGGGTAAGTGTGCACTGTGCCTGTTCTTGCCTGTTTATACTACAAACTTCGACTGGCTTCCACAGTTGATGCAAGGAAGAATATCTACGAGTGTCGATCTAACAAAATGTCACTAGTTTTATCTTTTATATCTATCTACATAGAAAGAAGTTTGTTGAAGTATCTATCTAAAAACATTTTTAGATCTGAAAATATATATAATTTTCATTCGGATCATTAAAATAATTATATCTCTGGTAAAAAAAAGTTGATAAAGAACGATTGAGAATGATATAGAAGAAAGACCCCTATTATGAGATAGGCGCCTAATATGAGATAGTGGCGTTTCCGCTAAACTAATAAACGCTATATATTGGTTCCATCATAAATTTATTGTTTTTGGATTGAAAACTATTGGATTGTCCGTGGAAAGTTCGTGTCGATGTTGAAGGAAAATTGAAACGCAGAAAATTTAAATTTTAGTATACATTTATTAAATTATATAGGTTAGTCGGCACGAACTTTCCGGACAACTCAATATTTAGTGAAAAATTCATTATTAAATCATGCCTGTAGTTGCAAAAAAAGATTTTAGAATTTAAATGTCAAGTTTCATTGAGCTTTTAAACCTTATTTATTATTTAATATGTAAATATTTGGCAATAAATTCTTCATGTGGTGATAGAGTAAGTACTAAGAGTAATAGAAAAATACGTGATATGTTGAATTGTTAATTACAAAAGTTAGATTTGATGATCGTAAGGCTTGGAAATTGTAATATGAGATACCTAAGGTATTTCTAGTATGAAATAACCTATAAGCGTCTATGTACAGTGAAAATCATTGCTAAAATATAAATATTATTGTACAATAATAAAAAGGACAATCAGAATAAACATCAAGTGCCTGTTTCTGCGATGCTTGATTCCAATTACCTAAAGACGAGTCAATTACAATGCATCGCATACTCATTTTGTACGCGCACTAGCTATTGATTTGTATTTTAGAAACATTAAATAAAGTTTTTTAATTGCAATACTGATATACTTTGCGTTTTATTATCAATTTCTCGGGACATCTCATAATTAGGAGCACAATTTTTTGACTTTGCGATTTGCTCACTTTTTATATTTCTTTAATTAAAAAAAAAATGAAATTTGAATTAAATTTTTTACATAACATTATCTTAAAGCTTACTAAATTCCCTTCAAAATGATCTATTATTTTTTTAAATTCTGCTCATAGATTTCTAGCATTTACCCAAAATGAACTCGGTATCTCTATAATAGAGGCATTTCCTCTAATATCTATCAATTTGTATCGTTTTTTATAAATTGTATTGTAATTTAATCTTTTAACATCAAATATAAATCCTTCGTATTTTATTGGTTCTTATAAGATTTGTATTCTATTGGAAAACTAACGATAGAAACTCTATCTCTTTCTATCGCATTCAATCTATTGTATCTAAAATAGTAAAATAATGAATTGGCATTAATTCGTTTCTATCGTTTACTTAACGAATAACAATAAATCGTGTTTATTATAACGATAAAAATAAAATCGTTATTAATCTGAAATTTATTCTATCGGCGGTGCACAAAACTGAGTCTTTAAAATTCTATTGTTTTTTTTAGCGAATTGGAAAACGTATCTGAAATAT